>Ga0209102_1000027_pt1 | contig 96103 bp, 80 predicted proteins | sample ConPoolayeHmetaG_FD_185483 | JGI IMG/M metagenome (GOLD analysis project Ga0209102, IMG submission 185483) | Hot spring microbial mat communities from California, USA to study Microbial Dark Matter (Phase II) - Cone Pool mat layer H metaG... ... | reverse complement strand
TCCTCGAGATTCGTCGGCTTTGTGCGACTTTCCATTAGCTGCTCAACTTCTGTTTCATTAGAACAACGATGACCTTAAAGCAAAGGGGAGGTCTTTTCAAAAATACAATCAGAGCGGTGAAACTGAACCGAAGATAATGAGATGGGGCTGTGCGTTGACCTTAAGAGCACAATCTCCGTAGATTGTTGCTCTCTGACCGCAAAATGGGGGGCTCTAAAAATCTCTAATGGCAATTTTGAGTCTATGGGCACACGTTTCTGGACTCCTCTTTATGCTCTAAAAATGTATTTTTTATTAGACTAAAGATGTTGTTTTACTTTTTTTTAAAACCTTAGTATAAAGAGAAACGATGAATTTAATAATTTATAAAACTCAGAGTTAGCCCCAAGATTCCGAAAAGTCGGATGTGGAGAATTATAAAGAGTAAATATAGGGTTTCTCTCAAAATGCTCTCGCAGCCTGGACTCATGTGGTTAAGAAGAATCTTGCTTTTTTTGGGACTTGGCGCTGGTCTTTTTCTGATTGTTTCATCTCCCCCTTCGGGTTTAAGCGAAGAGGGAATCAAATGTTTAGGTGTAGCGGTCATCTGCATCACACTCTGGATTCTTGCTCCCATTCCTCTGGCTGCAACGAGCCTTGTAGCCCTCCTTCTTCTCCCTGCCTTGGAGATACTCGATAAACAGCTTGTTTTCTCTTTCTTTGGTAACAGTGCTGTGTTCTTTCTCCTCGGAGTTTTCATCATTGCTGGCGCCATGATGCACACCGGACTTTCCAAGAGGATTGCCCTCTTTTTCTTGACCCTCTTCGACAGAAGCCCGAAGTTTCTCCTCTTTGGAATTCTTTTCACCAGCTCTTTCCTTTCTCTCTTGATGCCAGAACATGCCGTAGCAGCGATGATGTTTCCTGTAGTCATGGAAATTTCTCAGAGTTTAGGACTCGAACGGGGAAGAAGCAAATTTGCCATTTCTCTTTTTCTTTCTCTTGCGTGGGGAGCCGTAGCTGGAGGAATTGGCACCTTCCTTGGAGGAGCTCGTGCTCCGCTTGCGGTTGAGCTTCTCCATGAAACTTTTCAGAAGAATATATCTTTTGCTTCCTGGGCACTCGCCGCAACACCGATAGCCCTGAGTTTGACTCTTGTCGTTTATTTTGTTCTTTTAAGCTTTTTTAAGCCTGAAATATCAGATATAACCCCTGCTCGAAGACTCCTCGAAAAGGAGCTTGAACGAATGGGGCCGCTAAGCTTGATGGAACTCAGAATAGGAATTCTCCTCATAACTACAATCTTCTTCTGGATATATGGAGGTCATCGGATGGGGCTTGCCGTCATTTCGCTAGCCGCAGCGGTGATGGTTTTTGTCCTAAACATCGCCAGATGGATTGACATCATAGATTATGTTAACTGGGGAGTGATCGTGATGTATGGTGGAGCAATAGCCCTTGGCAAGGCCTTGGCAGAAACAAAGGCAATTGATTGGCTAGCCGGCCAGATACTTAATTCAATGGAAATTAACCCCTTTATGCTGATAGTTGTCCTTTCAGGATTGGGGAAATTAATCACCGAGCTAATCAGTAATGCTGCTGTGGTGGTCATTCTGATTCCCATTGCCTTCGGATTTGTAAATTCTCTCCAAATCCCTCCTGAACTCCTCGTCTTAGCCGTTACTATCCCTGCCGGGCTGGCCTTTTGCCTTCCCCTTGGCACACCTCCCAACGCAATAGCTTTTGCTTCTGGATATTTCACCATTAGAGACATCCTTAAAGCTGGACTCTTGATGAATATTCTTTCCTTTCTGCTCTTTCTTCTCTTCGCCAAGTTTTATTGGCCACTTATAATCTAGTAATCTAGGAAATCTCGGTCTCTTGTTTAGAGCTATTCAACCCAGGTTCTGCTCGCGAATAGTTGCTTAAAGAAATTTTAAATGATAATTTAAAAATATAAATCAAAATAAAAAAACATTTAAAATGGAAAAGGCGAAAAAAAGAAATCTCAAGGAAGGATTCACGGTCTGGATAACAGGGCTTCCTTTCTCAGGAAAGAAAGAAACGGGGAAGATTCTTGCCGAAAGGCTGAAGATGCTGGGTTACAAGACTTCCCTCCTCATTGGAGGAGAGATTCGCCGTAAATATGAAAAAAAATTAGGGTTTACCAGAGAAGAGATTTATAAAAATATCCGCCGCATAGCATTCGAATGCAAGCTTTTGAGCGAAAATGGGGTGATTGCCATCGCGGTTACAATTTCTCCCTATCGAGAATTGAGAGAGGAATGCAGAAAAATGATTCCAAGATATGCGGAAGTTTTCCACAAATGCTCCCTGGAAACTCTCAAGAAAAGAGACAAAAAGGGGCTTTTTAAAAAGGCAGAGGAGGGAAAATTACAAAATGTTGCAGGCATTTCAATTCCCTATGAAGAATCAGATAATCCAGAAATTATCATAGATGCAGACAGGGAAACTCCCTTTGAAGCCGCAAACAAGATTCTTAAAAAATTAAAAGATCTGGGATACTTGGAAGAAGCTGACCACAGCGTCCTCCTCAAAGAGGAAGAAAAGCAGGTGAGAAAGATTCTGCGTGAAACCTGGTTCAAATGAACATTTCTTTTCTAATCAGGACATTATAAAGGAGAGGGTAAAAATGAAGAAAGAGATATGCCTCTCAATCACCACAGTGTTAATTTTTCTTTCTTTCCTTACCCTTTCATCCTGCAAGAAAAGCATAAAAAAAAGCTATAGTGGAGTCTTTTTTGCCAATGACTGTGGAGTATCCCATGGGGGGTTTGAATGGGTTGGTGAGTACTCAGCAAAGCTCAAAATTTCCGGAGATGAAGGGACCTTAGAGCTTGTCCTTTCTTTAGGACTAGGTGACCCTCTGCACAAGCACTTATTCTCAGTAAAAGATTTTTTTGAAGGTGCGGGATACATGAGTTTTAAGCTCGAGGGGAGAAAAGCCGAGTTAGAGCTTATCGAGCGAGATTTAATCTGGGGCGGTCGTTTTGATGGATATTTCACGGGAATTAAGTCCGACGATGCAAAAGAAAAAATAGGTAAAATTCCGATAGAAGTTTTTGATGGCTTCCAGGCTCATTATTATTTAGACTTGAGATTAAAACCAGAGGTTGAAAAATCTCTCTTTTCATCTTCAGAGTGAGCCGTGCAAAAAATAAAGCCTTATACAAAAATAATTTTAAGTAATTGCTTTTTTTAAAACTTGAAATTCCCTCGCAAAGATATAGGGTTTAAGCAGTAATTTAAATTTAGAAAGTTTTTATTTAAGCTGACTCTACTTTTAGGAGTAGATAACTGTTGAAGAGACCATCGAAAATGAACAAGCAGGAAACATAAGGTGAATATAGGAAAAAAAGTATTTCTAAAGAAAAACAAGTGTTGAGAAAGAAGAAAAGTTGGCTTCATTTTTTTGACTTATCCTTAACGCCATAAATAAATGAGAATCTTAGAAATTCAAAGCAAAAATGAGACTTCAACATTTGACTTAATTAGATAACATTTGACTTAATTAGATAGAATAAATATTACGGTACGAAATACAATGAATTGAATAAAATAAAAACATTAATTGATAAAAGAAAATCAAAAGGAAAAGAGAGGCCTCTTTCTTTATTCTTCTTCAATTTTGTTTTTCTTTTTCTTGTTTTTTTCTTAAGTCAACTCGCAGAGTCCGCTGACTTCATTTACGATGGTCCAGACTGCCATATAATCTATAGGTTCAAACCCCGGACAGGAACCCTAAGTGATTTAACCTTAATTTATAATAAGACATTCAAATTCATCCCGGCAGAAGAGGGAGGAATTTCTCGTTTCATCCTCAACGATCAGTACCTCATGACCAATGAAGGCAAGCATGTTTCTGAAGTCATTGAAGAAAGCTATTCCAATAAAATTTATAAGGCAAGATTCAGATGGAGCTACCAAGGAAAGAGTTTCACTTTTTTGATAAAAATCTCAAGGAAGGGGAAAACTCTGAAGATTGAATTTAAGACTTCACCTAAAAGCGACAATGTGGTGGATTTCACTCTGGGGAGATCTCTAAATACTTTGGATTCGAAGGTCATAGAGCTTCCCTATGGGCATAATGTTCTCTTCACCAACGGAATTTTCATCTCGGCCATCATCGACCCTCTCAGTTCTAACGCCTCTTCGATATTCCCTTTAAAAAAGTACTACTCAAATTCTTCCTGCGCTTATGGATATGCTTCACTCTATAGACCTCTCACAGATGGACGGAGAAGAAACCTCCGAGAGGTAATAATACTCACGGTCTCGCCCGAGATTTCAGATACATTCTTCTTCCCTCCTAACCCGATTTCAATATATAGAAAATTACTCTCTCAAAAAATCGTCATAGATTTATGGAGAAATAAGTTCCGAGATTATGCCGATGACCTGAAGAAACTGGCTTCCATGGGGATGAAGGATCTTTTAGTCTTAATCCATATGTGGCAAAAATATGGATATGACAATGGTCTTCCAACTACTTATCCCGCCGGAATTTCCTTTGGAGGAGAAAGGGAACTCTTAAAAATCGTAGATATCTGTGAATCGAATGGATATTTATTTGCCTTACACACAAATTATGTAGATTTCTATGAAAATTCTGATGTCTGGAATCCAAATCATGTGGCGCTTAATCCTGATGGAACACTGGTAAAATCCTGGTACAATTATCTAACAGGGTTCCAGAGTTATTTAATGAAGCCCTCTCGCTCTCTTTTTTATGCTCGACTCTATGAACCCCTGATTCACAATTCTTACCGCACAAGCGCTTCTTTTCTCGATGTCCATTCAGGTCTTCTCCCTTCGTTCAAAGTTGATTTTGATGCCCGAATTAAAGAAGCAGGGATGCAACTCTCAACATTCAATCATTATAGAAACCTCTTCTCCTATCTCAGAAAAACCCATCAAGGACCTCTATCAGGTGAGGGCTTCGGATTTTCTGCTTCTCTTTGGGCGGGGCACATAGACTCTATAGAAGCTGATCCACGTTCATTATTTCAGGTGTTGAGCAATCAAGGAGGCTTGGACGTCCCACTTATTGTCGACTACAAACTCAAAGTCCTTCATAGACTTTTTGTTCCTCATGGAGCTGGTTACCTGGAAAGATTTTTTCTCAACAAGTGGAATGATTACACCAAGGAGGAACTCGAGAAGTACAGGGTCTCGGAAATAGCCTTCGGGAATGCGGGTTTCATTCACAATCCTTTTGCCAAAGAAATCCCAGAAGAGGAGATTATGAGAGAATATTGTTTTCTTAAACATATTCAACGTTATTATTTGAACGAGACTCCCCTCAAAATATATTACCTGATAGGAAACGAACTCCTCAATCTCTCGGATGCCATGAGAAAAATTTTACCCAACACTCCAGCCGAGGATATTAACTCAATTCTGAATGAAAAGCTTTCTATGGTTAAAATTTTGTATACTGGAGGACTTGTCCTCTACGTGAACAGGTCAGAAAAAGAATTCTGGGACCAACTTGAAAACTTTACCTATTGTGTACTGCCCCCCAACGGATTCCTGGCCTTTAAAGAAGGAGAATTTCTTGCCTATTCAGCCCTCATAGATGGAGAAAAACAGGATTTCATTTTTCCCGGTGAACCTGGATGCTTCGAGTCTGTTTATTCTTCATCAAAATTAAATTTAAAAGGCAAAAAAGTTCGCCATTGACTGTTCTCTTCTTTTTTAGTTTCGAAAACTAAATTAAACAAGCATCCCTTTCCTTACTTAAAAAGAAGTCTCCAAGCTGAGTTAAAAGGGGATAAAGATCTCGCTCAAGATTTCCTAGCCTCTCTCTATTTTCAAAAAGAGAAGAAAAGATTCATCTCAAAAATATCAAAAAATGATAACATATTTTGCCTAAGAAGCATATTTCGAGTTGACATAAAGAAAAGGCCTTGCCTATAATCACTTTGAATCTGTTGAAAAGAGAGAATCAATGCGTAAAGAAGAAATATCTTTATCTGATAAAAGATTCTCAGAAAAGGCTTCACATTTGGGGAAGCTTACCACTTTAAAGGGTGAATTAACAAGCGGTGAGAACCTTTTCATCGAAGGCAACTTTCAAGGAAGAATCGAAGTTAAAGACAATGCTTTAATAGTCGAAGAGGGTGCCAAACTGGAAGCAGACATCTGGGCAGGAGATATTACGGTAAGAGGGGAAATAAGAGGAAACATTTTTGCTTCTGGAAAGGTTCTGATAGAGAGTCAGGCCTTTGTTGAAGGGAACATAACTGCTGCCAAAATTTCCATCATGGATGGAGCCCACTTCAAAGGAAGCATTAAAATGAGGGAATCTCTTTCCTCTCTTTAAAGCTAACTAATCTCTTTTTAATTTTTCCTTCTTCAAGTAAAAGTCTAAGCAAAGATATTACTTCTGGTGACGGTAATATTCTTTAGGTGTCTTACTGACAATGTATTCTACTGCTTTCTGGATACAGACTCTTATTGCTTTTTCAGTAGGGGTCTTCGAAAAGCCACCCAGAGCTACAGGAAGTGAGCCGCCTATATTGGTTGCACCACCTGCAGCAAAGCTTGTGGCACTTCCTTCGACTGAGGTTGCAGCAACGATTTGGGAAGTCTCGGCATCAATAATTCTTATATCCATGGCAATATGTGCCTTCTTCATCCCTCCTCCAACCTGGACACCGAGTATCTTTGTGCCTCCCCCAACTCCCTTTGCACTTCCTTCAAATTCAGTTATCGCAGCAACGATGATGAGGTCTGCACCATAAATCTCTCCTGTCCTTGCCTCTGTTCCTTTCTTTATTCTCCCTTCAGTGGCAAGGTCCTGCTCCTTCATTACTGCCCCAAGATGCTCTCTCTCAAGAACTATGTATCGATTGGTATTGAAAAGGGCTGTGGTAAGCATGTCTCTCATTCCTTCGCCTATTTCAGCCCAAGTTATTCCAAACATCCCTAGCCAACCACCTGTCCATCCTCCCTTGGCAGTTTTATCCTGGAATTCTCCCACAGCAATCCTTGCCTTCGGTCCATCATAAGGTTCTGCCTGAGCTTCGCTTATCGAAGGTCCTCCTGTCGAGGTAACAGTAGCAGTAGGAGCGCATGAGATCAACCAAAGAAATATTCCTGTAATTGCTGTAAACATTGAAATCTTTTTCATCTTTCCTCCTTTTTTACGATTATAGGCTTGAAGAAACTAATTGTCAATAAAACGAATTGCCTCAGAGAGAAAACCTACCAGAAATTATTTTGCCTTCTTGCGCTTTAGTCTGATAATTTTGTAATAAAATTAGCCAGAGGCAAAGGTAAAGGGATTAGAAATGAAAGTTAAGCAACCGAGATTGTAACAAGCTGTCATGAATTTTTAAGAGCAGCTCTAAGAGAGAGAATTCCCTTGTTCAGGAACAGTTTAGGAGGACCTATTTGATATAAGCGTCGCTCTGGCAACTAATGGTTGCCCAATTGTGAAGTGGAGGTGGTATCTGTTAGTAGCGAGAATTATAAAACGGAAGCTATCCCTCTCCTTCTAGATACAGGCTTTGATGACGAGGGAGCCTTCATTAATGCCCCCTTTACCATCTTACCTCAAATCATTTAACACTCCTTGAGTTGAAAATTTAATACACGGACCTTCAGGCAGAGAAAATTGCCCTCTTTTTATTCAGTTTTCTATGTCCTTGTTCATCTTCTTCAGATTTATTTATTCAAGTCTTTAGAGAATAGATCTATTTCTTCCACTCTTCAAAAAACCAGTAAGCTTTCGCCCTTAGAGGACTAAGTAAGGAGTACAATTTAACCTATTGAGGAGAAAAATTACTCAGCTTTAAGAGGCCTCGTAAGCTATCCTAGATATGAGAGCCAAAAAGAGCAGACTCCCTCCCAGAGATAATTACTTTTTAGAGAAGAGAAGAGTAAATGCCTAAGGCAAATGTATCAAGCACTAAGCCTCGTGAACCTGAAAAAAGATAGAGAAGCTCACACAGAAGCTAAAATTAACTACGCCTGAATGCTTGCTTAGTGCAGGAATCACAAAAAGTACTCGCCGCATCTTGGTAGCTATCATAATTTACTGTGAGTTGAGATAAGGTAGAGGAGGAATGCCTTCTTAGTCTTCAGATTAAAGGAGTTTATAATTTTGTCCCAAACTTGAGTGTCAATAAGGAAAGGGATGATACCATAGCTTTCCCTTAAATTTGGGGAATCGAAGTGGTTCTACTTAGTTTATATACCAAATCTTCTCAGCCCAGCCGATTTGGACCCTTTTTTATCTTAGTAATCGTGGGCGTATAAGCCGAAATAAGTAAATTGACCATTAAACTCCTAATCGAGACGAGAATAGTCACAAACACTCTGCTCAGCTGCAGCAAATAGTTTGCTTATGATTATTGTCAAAGAAGAGAGAGAGAGAAAATCTCGCAGAAGATGAAGCTTTCCATCTTGCACTAAAAATCGCCGGAGAATATTTTTATCACAATAAAGCTACTTATGCATCGTTGATCTGGATTTTCCAAGCAACTCAAAGAGACAAGAGAAATAGTATCCTTCTCCCCCCTCGGTGGATCAATTATGAAAATGAGCCTTAGAATGGGAATGACCTTCATTTTCTGTTCGTTTTTCACAAGCTCTTATTTCAGATTTACCCACAGCGAGACTCTAACCCTTTTTCCTGCTTACTACCCGGGACTAGGCATGACTGAAATTTAGCAGAGGAATTGAAAGATCCTCTCGATCAACATTAACAGTCTATCTTCCAGGCATGCCCTTGTCGTAGAACCGTGCTTGGTCAAACCAGTACATTGCCTGGATCATCTCACCGCTTGCTGCTAAGTCTGGTAGTTCTGCCCGAGGGCGGTAGGAGAAACCGCCGTTACCAGATATTGGTTCTACCCAGTAAGTATTTACTAGATACTCAAGAAGCACTTCCCCACGTTTCACAGCGCTTTTATCGCCAGTAGCAACATAGTATGCTGATAGTGCATGAATGATATCTGCCCCTGCGCTCAGCCCCCCTGGATCGACCATGGAGCAGAGTTTTGCTGGATTATCAATAGGCGGGGTATTATTGACGATCCAGTTATACAGGTCAATGAGAGCCTGACCCATTTTCTTCTTGTCGTCCACATAGTGCTCGCTATAAGCGCGAAGAACGATGAATGCATTACGCAGGCCAATGGTTCCAGTCTCAGGTTTATAGCGGACGATGAGCGCCTCCGCCATCTTGGACCTCAACTCCATGTTTTTGTCCAGCAGGGCTAAAATACCAAGAGCCCGAGCTGTGTGCTGGATGCTGTCACTGCTTTTCACCATGCCATCCTGGTTCACTCTGCTCAAAAGATCGGCTACCATCGGTTCAGGCACCAGTATGGCGTGAAGGGACATGATGAGCCGTTCCATGATTTCCTCTAGCAGATTCACTTCCAAGCCTTTTGGCGCCTGCCGAATTAATCTATCGGCGCCCCCTACATTACGGCTCGTGTATAAGATGCCGAAGCCGAGTGCCCTCAATCGTTGCGGGTATGACATTGTTGTGGGGAAAATAACATCATTTTCCCCCGGGAGTTGTTTGTTAATGAAATCCGCTGCGATCCTCTGGTAATTATCAGTCTTCTCAATTGCTGTCGCTTCTAGAACAGTTACTGAGAGGAGGAAACCCACGATTAAAGAAATGATGATTGCTTTTCTCTTCATCCTTTACTCTCCTTTCACTGAGTGAAAATGTCTGATACTTGTCATGATAGCCTTAGCTAACACTATCTCTCCATCGCATAGAAAAAATAATATTATCTTTAAAATCTAGTGTCAATTCTTTTGTCCCCCTTACCCTCATCCCTTTAATCAAATTTTACCACACTTTTTAAGGATGAGCCTTCTCCGAGTTGCCTTCTTAAAATCTATACTAAATTGATTTATTACCTCAGGAAAGAATTCACCCCAAATGATTTTGCCTTCTAGCTAGGTTATTTTATCCAGGAGAAGTCCTTTAGGATTTCTGTGGTTTTAATCGCTACTTTGTAGGTTGGCTCCTTCCTCGCTGGGTCCTGAAGGTTCTGGTGGATTATAATTGACAGAGGGCTTTTTAGAAGGTGAGGAAGATAACTTGGGAAGGAAAATAACTCTTTCCTAGTAATAAGGATGGTAGCTCAACTCAGATACGAAACCGAAGAGGAACTTCGGCTTCTCAACTGGCTTTATTCAACGGTGAAGCTATATTAGAACTTCTTCTAAATAACGATGAATTTGGGGCGTAAGGGAAGGTAAAGGGCTAGAGTGAGTACAATTTATAATGAGCCGAAAACTCCCTTTTAATTAGAGTGTCCTTATTTTTACTCAGGTAAATGAAAAAGAAATTCAATTACAAAGAAAAAATAAACATTCCCAAGTTTTCCTCCATAGATTCTTATGTAAGACAATGATTATGCTTTCAGGTAGATTTTCTTCTTAGACAAAAAGGTCTTTCACAAGCCACAACCTTTTAATCTTATCCTGGGAGAAAAAAAGAAGAAGAAAAAAATAGAATCTTGGCCTTCATTCAAAGATTAAGAGAAAAAGGCATTCTTCTTTCTGGTATCTGGTATAATTATTTTGAGGAAAGATGAAAAAATTTAAGCTTTATTCTGAGTTTGAGCCAAAGGGAGACCAAATAGAAGCCATAGCCAAACTCAGCGAAGGATTAGAAAGAGGTACAAAGCACCAGGTTCTAATGGGAGTTACCGGATCAGGAAAGACATTTACCATGGCAAACATCATCGAAAAGGCAAATAGACCGGTGCTCGTAATTTCCCATAACAAGACACTTGCTGCCCAGCTCTACCAAGAATTCAGGCGCTTTTTCCCTGAAAACGCCGTGGAATACTTCGTCAGTTATTATGACTACTATCAGCCCGAAGCTTACATCCCCGCCACTAACACCTACATCGCTAAAGAAGCCACAATCAACGACGAGATAGACCGCTTGAGGTTATCTGCCACTAATTCGCTCTTCCAAAGAAGAGATGTGATCATTGTGGCCTCAGTTTCCTGTATTTATGGCATTGGCTCTCCAGAAACATATCATTCCTTGAGTTTTACCCTCGAGAAAAATCAAGAGATAGAGAGGAAAAAAATCCTGAAGAACCTTGTTGAAATTCAATACATAAGGGACGAGGCTGAATTCAAACGCGGAACTTTCCGCGTAAGAGGAAATATAATAGAAATCTTCCCTTCTTATGAAGACTTCGCCTATAGAATCGAGCTTGATGAAAGGCGAATCTCATCCCTTTCTTCGATTGATCCCATCCTCGGGAAGACTATCGAAACCTTTGATAAAATCATCATATATCCCCGATCCTTCTTCTCCACCCCCTCTGATATTCTCGCTTATGCAATTCGAGGTATCGAGAAAGAACTTGAGGAGAGAATCTCCTTTTTTAAAAAGAAGGGAAAACTAATCGAAGCCAATCGAATCGAAGAACGCACGTTGCTTGATTTAGAAATGTTGCGCGAATTCGGATGGTGCCCTGGAATAGAAAACTATTCCTTATATCTCTCCTTGAGAAAAAGCGGAGAACCCCCTTATACCCTTCTTGACTACTTTCCCTCTGATTTCCTCACCATAATCGATGAATCTCACGTCACTATCCCTCAGATTGGCGGTATGTACCATGGAGACCGCTCCAGAAAATTGACCCTTGTTGAACACGGATTTCGCTTGCCTTCTGCCCTCGACAACAGGCCCTTAAACTTCAAGGAGTTTGAAGCTCGTCTTAATCAAACAATCTACGTCTCCGCAACCCCTGGACCCTATGAGCTCAGGAAATCTGAAAGGAGAGTCATTGAGCAAATCATAAGGCCTACGGGTCTTACTGACCCAGAAGTTGAAGTTCGTCCCGTTAAAGGACAGATTGATGATTTAATGGCGGAGATAAGACGAAGGGCAGAAAAAAATGAGAGAGTCCTGGTTACTACCCTCACTAAAAAAATGGCCGAAGACCTCACTCGCTATTACCATGAGCTAGGTCTTCGAGTTCGCTACCTTCACTCCGAAATTGACACCTTAGAAAGAGTAAAGATACTCAGAGATTTAAGAAAGGGAAAGTTTGATGCCCTGATCGGCATAAATCTTCTCAGAGAGGGACTCGATTTACCCGAAGTTTCTTTAGTCGCCATTCTTGACGCCGACAAAGAAGGATTCCTTCGCTCCTCGACCTCCCTTATTCAGACTTTCGGACGTGCTGCCCGTAACGTAGAAGGCAAGGCTATTTTGTATGCCGAAACAATGACTGATTCAATGAAAAAGGCGATAGCTGAGACAGAGAGGAGAAGAAGAATCCAGCATGAGTACAATCGAAAACACAATATTACTCCTGAAAGCGTCAAAAAAAGAATCGATGAAGTGCTTACCAGCATTTATGAAAGAGATTACTTCGATTATTCCCGAATCTCAGAGGAAAAAGATATCTACTTCACTCCTCAGGAGAGAAAGAAGAAAATGGAAGAGCTGGAGAGAATGATGAAAGAATCCGCAAGAAACCTTGAATTTGAGAAGGCGGCAAGGTTGCGTGATGAACTAAAAAGATTGAAAAAAAGAGAGCTCGAGCTTGGACTTTAAAAATTTAAAGACAAAAATCGAACTTCTCCCCAAGAAAGCAGGGATCTACCTCTTCAAAAATAAAAATGGAGAAGTTATTTACATCGGAAAGGCACATTCCCTCAAAGAAAGGGTCACATCCTACTTCCATGAACCCGCCGATACCAGAGTAAAGAACATCGTCAATGAAACTCATGACCTTGAATTCATCCTTACTGAAACAGAAAGGGAAGCTTCTCTTCTTGAAAATAATCTCATCCAGAAATATCAACCAAAATTTAATTTCAGATTAAAGGATGATAAGAGCTTCCCCTTTATAAAATTAACCTTAAATGAAAGATTTCCTGGTGTCTACCTTGCTCGAAGGATAGAAAAAGAGGGAGGAAAATTCTACGGTCCTTTCGTTCCTGCCCATCAGGCAAGAAAAACCATTCATCTCTTAAACAAATACTTCGGAATAAGAAGCTGCCAAGAGCCTATTCCCGGCAAAAGAAAGAGACCTTGCCTGGAATTCGACATGGGACTCTGTTCTGCTCCCTGTGTAGAGAAAATCTCAGAAAAAGATTATCGAGAAAGAATAGAAAACGCCCTCCTTTTTTTAGAAGGAAAAGTCACCAAATTGCTCACCATAATGGAAGGTAAGATGAGAGAGGCTTCTGATAAACAAGAATTCGAACAGGCTGCCTACTGGAGAGACCTCATTCGTGCTGTAGAGCAACTCAAAGAAAGGCCAAAATTCATCTCTGTCCATTTAGAAGACAAGGATATCTTCGGCTATTCAAGCCTCCAGGAAGAGGCAGCGCTCTTTGTTTTCAAGATGAGGAAGGGTAAAGTCATAGAATCAAAAGGGATCTTTCTTGAAAAAGGAGGACAGCTAACTCCCTCAAAAATTCTTCATCAACAGCTGAGAAAATTCTATCTGGAAAAGAATGAAGTCCCAGATGAAATTTACCTTCCTTTCTATCCTGATAAAATGAATGAACTTCAACATGAATTGAGAAAAATTAAAAGAAAAGATATAAAAATGGATGTTCCTTCCAAAGGGAAAAACCTTGAGCTCGTTAAACTAGCCAGTAGAAACGCTGCTTCCCTCATTGAAAACAAATCTTTGGAATTTAATCCTCTGGAAAGGATAAAAAAACTCCTCAACCTCCCTAAACTCCCCTGCCGTATCGAAGCCTTCGATATTTCAACCACAGGAGGAGATGAATCTGTCGGCTCGCTGGTTGTCTTTGAAGACATGAAACCAAAAAAGGAAGAATACAGAAAATACAAGGTAAAACAAGTCAAGCTCGCAGATGATATCTCCAGCCTAAAGGAGGTCATTCGAAGGAGGTATCTGCGCCTTCAAAAAGAAGGAAAAGCGTTGCCAGACTTAATCTTAGTCGATGGGGGCAAAGGCCAGCTTAATGCTGCGGGAAAGGCTCTCAAAGAGGTCGGCGCTGAAGGTATTGCTGTGGTTTCTTTAGCCAAGAAAGAAGAAATTCTCTTTACTTTCTCCCATAAAAGAGGAATTCGCCTTGAAAGAACCTCCCCTGCCTTGAAACTCTTCCAGAACATAAGAGATGAGGCTCATCGATTTGCCCTCTCGTTTCACAGAAAAAGAAGAGAAAAGAAGAGCTTTTCTTCTCTTCTTGACGGCATTCATGGTATAGGGAAAAAGAAAAAACTCAAGCTCCTTGATGAATTCACCGGTTTAGATGAGATTAAGAGAGCCTCCTTAGAAGAGCTCAAGATGATAATCGGACAAAAAGCAGCTCTTGAACTCAAAAAGAAGCTCAATCAAATTGCTTCCGCAGGAAAATAATTTGAAGGAATTCAGAAAAATTGATTCATGAAAATGGAACTACCTCTCTCTGAAATAAGCTCCCTCTGCCTCAGCAATTATGTCCTCATTCTGAACCAAAATTCTTCCCTTAGTAAAAATAATTCTCCCTCTCTTTTTCTCAACCCAGCCTTCAAGAAACAACTTTTCCCCTACCCTTGCTTTTCTCTTAAACCTGACCTCAAGCCTTGTAGTCAGACTAATTATGCCTTCAGCAAGGATTGATTTTATCATCACCTCATCTAGGAGCGCTGCTATGAGACCGCCGTGAAGGGTATCAGCATAACCTTCATGGTTTAAGCTAGGAGTAAATTCTGCTTTTGCTCTACCTTCTTCGTAAAAAAAATCGACTCTCAATCCAATCTGGTTTTTATCACCACAGACAAAACAGTTTTCGTATCTTTTGATTAATTCTCTCATATAATAAACCTATTTCTTGAAAAAATCGGTCAAGATATAAATTTTCTCCCTCGTCAAAATCAAAGAAGAAGAGTTTCTTAAACTAAGCTAAATTTACCCTAATGTCAACTCTTAAACTAATCCTTAGGAGATTAAGTCACAGTGAATTTTTAGCTTGAGTTTTTTGGGAAACTCAGTTAAATGTTATTATCAATCTCAAGAGGAGAAAATTGAAGACTGTTTTTAAAAATACGACATCATACAGAAAACCAAATTCCAAATCTAAATCTCTTTACTCTCAAGCCCTTGAGTGCTTCCCGGGAGGCAACACTCGTCACACCCTTATCTTCTCCCCCTATCCCGTGTATGCATCAAGAGGAAAAGGATGCAGAGTGGTGGACGTAGATGGTGAGGAAAGAATTGATTTCATCAACAATTATACCTCCTTGATCCTTGGACATTCCCATCCTGCCATAGTAGAAGCGGTGAAAAATCAGCTCGAAAAAGGGACCTGTTTTGGAATGCCAACCGAGAGTGAAATAAGGCTTGCTTCCCTCTTGATTAAAAGAGTTCCCTACATAAAGAAAGTTAGATTCTGCAATTCAGGAAGTGAGGCTGTGATGCTTGCCATAAAAGCTTCTCGTGCCTACACAGGAAAATACAAGATTGCAAAGATAGAGGGTGCCTACCATGGACTCTATGACTATGCACAGGTGAGTGAAGCGCCTTCTCATCAAACTTGGGGAGATAAGAATTGTCCTTCAAGTGTGGTTGAAAAAAGTGCGACTCCGAGTGTCAAAAATGATGTCCTGGTTTTGCCCTGGAACAATAAGCAAGCCTGTGAAAACCTACTCGAAAAAAATAAAAATGAACTGGCTGCTGTTTTAATTGACACCCTTCCCGCAAACTTTGGATTCATCCCCCCTCAAGATGGTTTCCTTGAGTCCATTTGGGAGGTAGCTAAAACATATGGAATCTTATTCATCTCAGATGAAGTAATCGGGTTCAGACTCAACCTCAAGGGAGCCTGTGATGAGTTTGGCATAAAACCTGACTTAGTAACCCTGGGTAAGATCATCGGCGGAGGCTTCCCCATAGGAGCTTTAGGAGGGAAGGATGAGGTCATGGAGGTTTTTGACCACACAAAAGGAATCAAAGTTCATCACGGGGGTTCCTTCAATGCTAACCCTGTGAGTATGGTAGCTGGATATGCAACACTCAACGAACTCGGCCCAGGAGAATATGAGCGTCTGAATAAAATGGGGGATGAACTCAGGATAAAATTGAACGATTTCTTCCTCACTAGAAAAATCTCAGCTCAAGCCACGGGCAAAGGCTCTCTCTTCTGTATCCACCTCACCAGAGAAAAGCTCTTGGATTATAGGTCTTTTGTAAATTCAAGAGTCAATCGAGCCTTACTTGACAAATTTTTCCATGAGCTCCTGGGCAATGGAATCCTCCTTGACTCTACTAGAGGAATTGGCTGTCTCTCCACTCCGATGGGAAACGAAGAACTAGAGTTTTTTCTAAAAGCCTTAGAAATATCTTTTAAGAGGCTTAATCTTTAAAAATGATGGTTTTAAAGCCCTAAAGGGAGTGGATCATGCTCATGACTCAAATGGGAGAGGAAAGAAGGTGAACTTTATCCTTAAAAATAGAAAGAGGAAGCAAGACTTAGAGGAGGAACTCTTCATATCTAAAGCGCCTTCCCTCCCCCAAGAAAAATCACCATCAGCAAAATCCAAGGGCAAAAATCTTCTCCATTCTGCCGTTATTTCCGGGAACGAAAAGGAAGAGGACTAAGGGAATGATTGTAGGAATAGGGATAGATATTATTGAGGTCAAGAGGATTAAAGACCTGGCGGAAAAAAACCCCGAATTCCTCCTGAGAATATTCACTCCTGCAGAGATTGACTATTGTTCGAGGAAGAAGAAGAAGTTTCTCCATTTTGCGGCTCGATTTGCAGTAAAAGAGGCTTTCTTCAAAGCCATCGGAAAAAAAATAAGCTGGAAAGACGTTGAATTGACAAATCTACCCACAGGAAAACCCCAATTGAAAATAAATGCAGAGGAAAAAATTTACTTTGACACTGCCCATGTCTCCATATCCCACCTCGAAGAATATGCCCTGGCGATGGTCATCCTTGAAAAATTGAAATAAAGCCTCAGAGGCTGAGCAACAATCGGATGAAGAGGCTAATTAAAATTGCTACTCCAGTATTTAACACGATTGAAAGGAGCGCAATCCTTCTCCCAATTTCTTTCCAGATTATAGCCACAGTGGACACACAAGGGATGAAGAAGCTTATGAAAATTGTGAAAACGATAAGCTGTTCTTGGCTAATTCTGCTCATCAACTCTTCATACCTTACCCCAAGTGCTTGAAGCATCATAATCAAGGAAAGCTCCTTCCTCAAGAATCCAAAAACGACCGTTACCCCGAGCTCCTCTGGTAAACCCAGTCCTTTCTCCACGAGCGGAGAAAGTAAGTAATTAAGGGCGCGGTCAAAACGAAAGAATTGGAAAAATCCCAAGAGAGTGCTTCCCGCAATTAGAATCGGCCAAGCAAATTTTACAAATGTTTTTAGCTGAAAATAAGTTTTACGGATCATATTCATCAAAGATGGAATCTTGAGAGAAGGAATCTCGAGTAACAATCCAGGTGAAGGAACTCTAAAGAAAAGAGTAATCACTCTCCCTATTACCCCGAGGAGAAAAATATTGAAAATGTAAAATCCAAGGGCCCACAAAGGTCCCAAGTAAAAAGCAATTAGTGCCAGAATAACTGTTGTCCGAGCGGAGCAGGGAACAAAGGGGATGAGAAGAGAAGTGATTATTCTGTCTCTCTGGGACTCCAGGATTCGAGTTGAAACCACAGCAGGAACATTACATCCAAACCCGATTATGAAAGGAGAAACTGACTTTCCATGAAGTCCGATACGGTGCATGAAGGTATCCATCAAAAATCCTGCTCGCGCCAGGTAGCCAACGTCTTCAAGGAGAGCCATCAAAAAAAGAAGCGGGAGGAAATAAGGAAGAACAATTGCTATACCTCCACCCACACCCTGCAAAAGGCCATCTACGAGGTAGGAAATTAGTCCGCTCCCCATTTTGGTAGTAAGGAAGTTTCTAAGTTTTTCCAGGGGACCGAGAAGGAATGACTCAAGCGGATTACCCACTTTAAAAATTAAATAAAAAAAACCTAAGAACACAGCCAAAAGAATCACATAGCCCAAGATGGGATGCATGATGAGGTCATCGATTCTTTCCAGGGCACTGGTTCTCCTCCCTCTCTTGACATGAGAGCTTTGTTCAAACAATTTAAAAGCAAGATGATGTCTCTCTGCCGAGATTACCTCATAGGCAGGAGCTTGATGCCAAACTTCAAGTTCTTCTCTGACCTTATCGACTGCCTTTTTAAGTTTTGGATTAATGTCTTTGAGCATCCTGTCAAAAAGTAACCCGTGAGCCTCGATTATCTTCACTGCAGTGAAGCGTTTGTTAGCAAAGACTACAAAATCATCGGATAACTGCTGGGCTAGCTCCACAACCTTATCCTCGACATCCTTCGACCATTTGAGAGGAGAAGGAGTTTTCTTTTCTTCCAAACCGGTCAGAACCACATCAAGGAGTTCTTTTATTCCCCTGCCTCTTGAAGCTATGGTAGGAACAACAGGCACACCCAGCAGTTTTTCCAACTTCTTTACATCTATTTCTATCCCTTTTTTCTCTGCTAAGTCCATCATGTTCAGAGCCACAACCATAGGGTAGCCCAATTCAATCAACTCTATGGTAAGCTCGAGACTTCTTCCCAGGATCGAGGCATCTACGACATTGACGATAAGGTCAGGTTTCTCCCGAAAGAGGTGAGTCAAGGCAACCTTCTCTGCCGGGTCTGATGGGTTGAGGGAATAAGTACCGGGAAGGTCGATTACATTAAGAATCTTCCCCCCTATGTTGACCCTGCTATGGGTATGCTTGACTGTAGTTCCAGGGAAATTTGAGGTCTCTGCTTTGAGCCCTGCAATCGAATTAAAGAGGGTGCTTTTTCCGCAATTAGGTTGACCTATAAAGATGACATCTGGATAATTATTCTTTTTCTCCAACTATCTCAACCATTATCTTTTGGGCAATGCCCCTTCCAAGAGCAACCGAGGTATCAGAGGTTAAATTTTTTATAAGGATCGGACCATGGAAAATGCTCCGCGAATCGACTTCAATGATGTCATTTTTATGAAGCCCTAAGGCAAAAAGCCTCTGACGAATTCCATGACCACCATATATCGCGACTATCTTCAAAGGCTTTTCTGCAGGTGCATCCACAATAGACATCATTTCATCTCCTCGGTTCTTCCCTTAGCTCTTATTGAGAATTGATGATAAAGAATAAACCATAAAAAATCAAGGAAAGAGAAAAAGTTAAAGAAAGTAAGGCAAAGATTAATCTAAAATCGCCTCTTTGTGAGCTTGAAGCCAGCCTCCACTCCTAAATTAGGAAGAGAATTTGGCTTTCATAAAGGAGGCATAAGGGAGCTCATTTTTAGGGACTGAGGAATCCAAGTCAGGCTCAAGGGGTAGGTTCCAAGTCTTTCTTTCATTTTTTACTTCTTCTATCTTTACCTTACGAGGAGCTAATCAGTTCTTCATTCCGCATCCTTCCTTCTCCATCTCCGCTTTTTAAGTACCAATCTAAGAGAGGCCCTAGCTTCCTCACGTGTAGCTCCTATGTCCGCACTGCCACTGCGCTGGCTCCAGATACTCCCCTTAGCCTGGATAATATTTCCTAACCTGAAGAAAGGTTAAATTGACATGATTCAGGGTTTCTGTTACATAGTAATTAATGTATAAGTGGCTGATTAAAAAAATCTTCGGGACAAAAAATGAAAGAGATTTAAAAAAACTACGTCCCTATGTCTCTGCAATAAATGAGCTTGAACCTAAGGTCCAGAAACTGAGCGATTCTGAATTAAGACTTAAGACTGCGGAATTTAAACAGAAACTTCATTCGGGGGCAACTCTCGATGACCTCCTCATCGAAGCTTTCGCTGTGGTGAGAGAGGTGGCAAAAAGAACGCTCAACATGCGTCATTTCGATGTTCAGCTCATGGGAGGAATTGTCCTCCATCAGGGAAAAATAGCAGAGATGAAGACGGGTGAAGGGAAGACTCTTGTTGCGACTCTCCCCGCTTATCTTAACGCCCTCGAAGGAAAAGGCGTTCACATCGTCACCGTCAATGATTACCTGGCAAAAAGAGACAGCGAATGGATGGGACCTATTTATAAATTCCTCGGGCTTGAAGTGGGAACTATCCAGCATGAAATGTCTGACGTTGAGAGAAGGGAGGCTTATCGTAAAGATATTACTTATGGTACAAACAACGAATTCGGTTTCGATTATCTCCGTGACAACATGAAGTTCCGCATCTCTGACTTAGTCCAAAAAGGATTCAACTATGCTATAGTAGATGAAGTCGACAGCATCCTCATCGACGAAGCCAGAACACCGCTCATAATTTCAGGACCGACAGAAGAGTCAACATCTCTCTATTATAAGATTGACAATTTAGTTCGACGGCTGCGTAAGGACGTTCATTTCCAGGTGGATGAAAAAACAAGGACTGTTGCTCTCACTGAAGAAGGAGTTGGGGAAGCGGAGAAATATCTCAATCTCAGAAACCTCTACGACATCGTCCATATGGACCTTATTCATCATATCAACCAGGCTCTCAAGGCTCATCATCTTTTCAAAAGAGATGTGGATTATATGGTAAAAGAGGGGAAGGTCATAATCGTGGATGAATTCACCGGTCGCCTGATGCCTGGACGCCGTTATAGCGACGGACTTCATCAAGCTTTGGAAGCCAAAGAGAGGGTGCGCATAGAGGCAGAATATCAAACTCTAGCCTCGATTACCTTCCAGAATTATTTCCGCATGTATAAAAAGCTGGCAGGAATGACAGGAACGGCTGCAACAGAAGCCGCCGAATTCCAATCCATCTATAACCTTGATGTTGTTGAAATTCCGACTAATAGACCTCTCATTCGCTATGAATATCCCGATGTAATCTATAGGACAAAGAAAGAAAAATGGGAGGCTGTAATCAATGAGATAATTGAAAACCACAAAAGAGGAAGGCCTGTCCTTGTAGGAACAATCTCCATCGAAAACTCAGAATATTTAAGCTCCCTTTTGAAGAAGAAAGGGATAAAGCACGTTGTCCTCAATGCTAAGTATCACGAAATGGAAGCAAAAATAATTGCCCAGGCAGGAAGAGTGGGAGCAGTAACCATAGCCACCAACATGGCTGGGCGAGGAGTTGATATTCTTCTTGGAGGAAATCCTGAATTCTTAGCCTCTGAACAACTCAAAAAGGAAGGAATAGACCCCGCAAAGGCAACCCAGGAACAATGGGAGAAAGCTTTAGCTGAAGCAAAAAAAATAACTGAGGAAGAACATAAAAAAGTTGTGTCTATGAACGGCCTCCACATCATAGGCACGGAAAGACATGAGGCCCGGAGAATCGATAATCAACTCAGAGGGAGGGCAGGCCGTCAGGGGGATCCGGGCTCCTCGCGTTTCTACCTTTCTCTCGAAGATGACCTGATGCGCATCTTTGGGAGTGACAGAATCTCAGCCTTGATGGCTAGAATAGGAATGAGTAATGGCATACCTATTGAACACAAAATGGTGACCAAAGCAATTGAACGCGCCCAGAAACAGGTTGAAGCCCAGAATTTCTCAATACGAAAACACCTTCTCGAATATGATGATGTGATGAACAAGCAGAGAGAGACCATCTATTCTTTAAGAAAAGAGATTCTCCAGGGAAAAAATATGAAAGAACATATCCAGGAGCTCATAGTTACCCTTGTCGAATGGCTTATGGATTCTTATCTTAAGAAAGACAGAGATGCCGAGGATTGGGATATAGACGGTCTTCAGAAAGCGATTGCCTCTCAATTCGGGGTAGATATCAAGGGAATAGATATAGATTGGGAAACTGATACCTTTGAGGAAGTTAAGGAAAAGATTCTTAAGACCTTGAATGAAATTTACGAAGAAAAGGAAAGACTCCTCGGGGAAGTTCAGATGCGAGAATTTGAAAGGTTGATCATGCTTCAGGTGATAGATACCCAGTGGAAGGACCACCTTCTCGGCATGGATTATCTCAAAGAAGGGATCGGCCTCAGAGGATACGGCCAGAGAGATCCTCTTGTGGAATATAAAAAAGAAAGCTACGAAATGTTTCAGGCAATGATGGATCGCATCGAAGAAGACACCATACGTTACCTCTTCCTTCTCCAGCCCATAGTGGAAGAGATGACACAGAGAGAAGAAAGGCCTCTTTACTACCAGAATCCGCAGAGGATGGGAGTCCCTCGATTCAAGGAAGCCCGCTCTCTGATCCCGAAGAAAAGAAAGAAGAAAAAGAGAAGATAGGAGAAGAAAAATGTTGAATTCAAAGATAAAAGAAGGCTTGACTTTCGATGATGTCCTAATCTTGCCAGCCAAAACAGACTTTCTTCCTGCAGAAGCCGATGTTCGTACTCAACTTACAAGAAATATTTCTTTAAACATTCCCATTGTCAGCTCAGCTATGGATACCGTGACTGAATCTAAAATGGCCATTGCCCTGGCCCAGCAAGGAGGGATCGGCATAATTCACAGGAACATGTCCATTGAAAGGCAAGTAGAGGAAGTGGATAAGGTGAAAAGGCACGAAAGCGGAATGATTGTCGACCCTATCACCATGAGGCCCCACAACAAAATCTATGAAGCCATTGAGGTAATGAAAAAATACAAGATATCAGGTCTTCCCATAACAGATGAAAACAACAAGCTGGTAGGCATCCTGACCAACAGGGATATCAGATTTGAAACCCGGGTCAACAGACCCATAGAGACGGTGATGACCAAAGACCTGATCACAGTTCCCCTTGGCACATCTCTCGAAGAAGCAGAGAAACTCTTTCATAAGCACAAGATAGAGAAAATATTGATGGTGGATGAGAATTTTCATCTTAAAGGTCTGATTACTTACAAAGACATCCTCAAGAGGATACAATACCCGAACGCCTGTAAGGATAAGTTCGGGCGCTTAAGAGTAGGAGCAGCGATAGGAGTGGATGCTTCTGCTCTTGAAAGAGCTCGAGCCCTCATCCAGGCAAAAGTTGATGTGCTCGTCATAGATACAGCCCATGGCCACTCTAAAAGAGTGATGGACATGGTTATGGCTTTGAAAAAAGAATTTTCCCACGCAGATTTAATCGCCGGTAATATCGCAACTTCCGAAGCGGCAAAAGACTTGATTAATCTTGGCGTTGATGCCCTGAAGGTTGGAGTTGGCCCTGGCTCAATCTGTACCACAAGGGTTGTCACCGGAGCCGGAATTCCCCAGATAACAGCAATCGCCGATGTTTTTGAGGTAAGCAACGAGGAAGGGATCCCTCTGATTGCTGATGGGGGGATAAAATATTCAGGAGATATCACCAAAGCCTTAGCAGCGGGAGCAAGCTCTGTGATGCTCGGGAATGTTCTGGCAGGCACAGATGAATCTCCTGGAGAAGTCGTAATCTATCAGGGGCGCTCTTACAAAACCTATAGAGGGATGGGTTCTCTTGAAGTCATGAAAGAAGGAAGCAGAGATAGATATGCCCAAGACTTCCTCTGTGGAGAAAGTAAAATAGTTCCTGAGGGAATTGAGGGAAGAGTTCCGTACAAAGGAAACGCAGCTTCAATAATTCAGATGATGGTAGGGGGCCTTAAAGCAGGAATGGGATATGCAGGATGTCGGACTATAAAAGAGCTTCAGAAAAAAGCCAAGTTTATAAAAATCACTCCTGCCGGAATGCGGGAAAGTCATGTTCATGATGTAATCATAACCAAAGAGGCTCCCAATTATCATCTCGATTGAGACTTTTAAGCCTAAAGCTCTGGGAAGTTTTCAAGATGATAAAATTTTGGAAAGAAGAGATATATTATCTTGTTAAAAACAAGGATAGTTCGAGCCGCAAGCATCCTCAATAAATCAAAGATTTACGATTACTGTCTCAATCCCTATACAGGCTGTGAACATGCCTGTAGATATTGCTATGCACGTCTCTTCATCCGTCGTTTTTCAGGTCACAGGGAACCCTGGGGAGAGTTTGTCGACATCAAATTCAATGCTCCTCTGCTACTTGAAAAACAGTTGCAGAAATCAAGAAAAGGTAAAATCTGGATTTCATCAGTCACAGACCCCTATCAGCCTCTGGAGAGAAAATTCATGCTTACCAGGAAATGTCTTGAGATTCTTTCGAAAACAACATTTCCTGTGGTCATCCAGACTAAATCGGCTCTTATTCTCCGCGACCTTGACCTTATCACCTGCTTCAAAGATATAGAAGTAGGATTTACCATAACTACCGATGATGAAAGGATTTCCCGTCTCTTTGAGCCCCATGCTTCAAGGGTAAAGGAAAGGCTTGAGGCACTTGAAAAGGTCCACGAGAAAGGAATCAAGACATTTGCCTTTATAGGACCAATCTTGCCCGGAAATCCGAAAAGACTCATAGAAAATCTTGAAGGCAAGGTGGAGCTAGTTCTCATCGATAGAATGAATTATCTCGATACTATTCGAAAATTTTATCAGAAACATGATTTAAGCTATGCTACGAGTGAAACTTTTTTCTCTGAATACACTCTTAGACTAAGAGATGAACTCAGAAAAAGAGGGATGAATTTCGAAGTCGTCTTTTGAAAAAAAGGTTGAAAAAATGAAAAGGTTCTGGCGCTGCTTTGTCTTTAATGACCTTCACCTTGGCATAAATCCTCCTCAAATCTGCCCAACTTGTAAAATGAAAAATGCCTATCTCGAGATATCTTCTGAAGAAGCCTTGAAAATTTCCAGTTCCAAAAAAATCGAGATGGATAAAAATGTATTCCTCCTTTCCATCCACAAACTTGCAGTAGGAAAAGAATTCATGGTCACTCCTCAAGAGGAAAAAGTAGAAATGCTCCTTGAGGGTATTTTTGAGAATGAAGCCCGCTATGGACTGAAGTTTTGCCCCTGCAGATTGACTACCAAGAATCTTGAGGAAGACCTTAAGCTTATCTATCCCTGCAATTTTCTCATCCACGAGACCTACAGGGGAAAGGAGGATGGAGAATGTTGGTGTGGACTTTTTATAAGGAGAAGAAAAAATGAATGGATTGATCATTTTCTGGGCAAGTGAATGTCCTCACTGTAAAAGGATGATGCCCCTTGCAGAGAGGTTGGAGAAGGAGATGGGAATTCAATTCGAAAAACTGGAAGTCTGGCACAATGAAGAAAATGTGGAGCTAATGAGGTCTTATAGAAAAATCATCGCTCCTAAATGTGGTGGACAATTGCGGACTCCAACTTTTCTTAATCCTGAAACCGGAGACGTCCTGTGTGGCGAAGTTGAATACGAAAAATTGAAACAATGGATCGAGAAATAATCTCGCCTTCGCTGAGAATTTTTCCAAATTTCTCTCTATACCTTTACCATGAGATTATCGATAAGACGAACCTTCCTAATGAAAACAGCAAGGGCAATGAGTGCTTCATCCTCTATTATCTCCAAAGGATTGAGCTCTTCTTTATCCACTATTTCTACGTAATCAATTTTTGCTAGAGGTTCCTTTTCGATGATGCTCCTAATTCTCTCGATGATGAACTGAGCCCTTCTTTCTCCTTTCTTTATCATTTCTTCCGCTTCTTTTAAGCTCTTCGAAAGCGAAAGAGCTGCTCCTCTTTCCTCGGGTTTCAAATACGTATTTCGAGAGCTGAGGGCCAGTCCATCTCTATCCCTTACAATGGGGAGGACTTCAATCTTTACCTCCAGGTCAAGGTCTTTAACCATTCTTTTGAGAATGATTGCCTGTTGCGCATCTTTCTGCCCAAAAAAGGAGATGTCGGGTTTAAGAATATTGAAAAGTTTCAAGACCACCGTACACACACCCCGAAAATGGCCTGGCCTTGACCTTCCGCAGAGCTTATCCTGAAGCTCATGCACTTCCACATAAGTCTTATATCCTTTCGGATAAATTTCTTCTGCATCAGGAGCAAAGAGGAGAGAGACCCCCTCTTTATGAAGAAGCCCTGCATCTCTTTCGAGATCCCGAGGGTATTCTTTGAAATCCTCATTGGGCCCAAACTGGGTAGGATTGACAAAGACACTCACCACCGTCGTATCTGTAGCTCTTCGAGAAGCTCGGACGAGGCTGAGATGGCCTTCATGAAGAAAGCCCATGGTAGGGACAAAGCCGATGGTTTTTCCCTGGGATTTTAGTCTCTGAATGGCTTCTCTTGCTTCAGATATTTTACTCAGAATCCTCATTTTTTTTCTTGCTCTCAACCTTAGCCCCTTCAAAAAATACTCTTTCGAAATGATAGGAATGGTTCTCATCAGGGAATATCCCCTCTCTTACCTCACGAGCATATCCTTTAATAGCTTCTGAAATTGCTTCTCGAAGGTTGGCATATTTTTTTACAAACTTTGGCATATATCCATCGGAAAGCCCCACCAAATCGTGAAAGACAAGAATCTGACCATCACAAAAAGGCCCGGCTCCAATGCCAATCGTAGGAATCTTAACCCTCTCGGTGATGGTTCTGGCAAGCTCCTTGGGGATGCATTCAAGAACTATGGAAAAGACTCCTGCTTTTTCAAGATTGAGGGCATCGCTAATGAGCTTATCCGCCTCTTCTTTTTCCTTTCCTCTGACTTTGAATCTGCCTAAAAAATTTATCGACTGTGGGGTCAACCCTATATGGCCCATGACCGGAATCTCTGCTTCAACCAAAGCCTCTACCAATTTCAATCTTTTCTTTGAAGCTCCTTCAATTTTGACAGCCTTTGCACCCGCCTCTTTGAGAAAACGTGAGGCGTTAAACACTGACTCCTCTAGTGAAAGATGGAAGGAAAAATAAGGCATATCCCCTACGACAAATGCCCTCTTAGAAGCCTTGACCACAGGCTTTGTGTGATGAATCATCTCTTCCATGCTCACGGGTATGGTATTTTCATAGCCGAGAACCACCATTCCCAAAGAGTCGCCTACGAGGATGATGTCTACTCCTGCCTCATCGGCAAGCTTGGCCGTGGGGAAATCGTAGGCGGTCAAAGCCACGATTTTCTCTTTTTTGCTTTTTTTCTCAAATAGATAAGGAAGGGTAACCTTTTGGATTTGATTGTCTTGCATTATCAATCCTTTCTCCCCATCCCGCCTCATGCTATCGGGATTGAGGAAAAGTCATTTCAAGAGCCTATCTTATTTGAATCCCTCTTCTTCATTTTGAATCTTTGTCTAATTTACTAAGCGGTACATAATAGAGGGGACTCTTTTTCATGTTTGCTATTTTATCCACAAAATCTATTATATCCTCTTCTCTATCAAAATCCAAATCATCTACTCTTACTACCAGAAGAGGAGTTGCTTGATAGTTGAAGAAAAAATAATCAAACGCTTCGAGGATATCGCTCAGGTAGCCCTCTGAAATGTTCTTTTCCAGCGCACTGCCCTCTTTAGCAATTCTTCTCAACAGAGCTGGCAGTGATATTTGAAGATAGATGGTGAGGTCTGGCTTGGGCACTCTCTCAGAAAGGATGCTGTAGATTCTCTCATAAACGAAGAGTTCTTCATCATTGAGCGTCTGGTAAGCGTAAATCTTATCCTTTTCAAAAAGATAATCACAGATTATTCTTTCCTCGAAAAGGTCTCTCTGGAATAATCTCGACTGTTGATTGTACCTGTTTACTAAAAAGACAAGCTGAGCTAAAAAAGCAGCTCCTTCCTTCTCCTCATAGAAATCTCTTAAATATGGATTCTCACTTCTATCGAGAACAAGTCTTCCTCCAATTCTTTGAGCCAAAACGTTTGCCAGCTTAGTCTTTCCTGATTTGGGAACCCCTTCTATGGCTATGTGTTTAAAATGAATCTCCCTTTTCTCTGCCATATTTATCCCCGAAAGCTTGGGCTCGCCGCAATTCTAAAGGAACTTAAAATATCTCATGAGAGCTGATAAGTCAAATGTAAAGAAGAAAATTGTTGAGAACGAAAATAGTTCAAACCAGAGACGATAGACTCGCCTCTTCATTATTCCTATCTTTTGTCCTCCTCTCAACGAATTCCCATTTACAACATCTACTACCTATACCCCCTGCGAGTTTTTTATCTTGGAAAATTTGAATTACCTCACATCTATTCGGACAATCCTCACATTGAAAATTAAAAATATGATAATTTGACCAGAAAATGGCATTAAACCCCTTGAATTTAGTTTCGCCCTCCCTCTTCTCCTTCGCCATCATGGCAATCCCAATCGCTCCCATATAGGCACACATTTTCGGGACGATTACAGGATGACGCAGCTCATCTTCAAGTGCCTTCACTAGTCCCTTGTTTTGAGCTGTAGCTCCCTGAAAAACATAGGGAGGCTTCAGCCTAGTATTCTTACAGATTGTAAGATAGTTCCTTATCAAGGCTCGGCAAATTCCCATCAAGATGTCTTCCTTACCTACTCCCATATTTAATTTATTAACCACAGCAGACTGACAGAAAATACCGCATTTGCCCGGGAGGTCTAAATTGATCTCACTCTTCAGCGCCATCTCTCCTATTTCCTCTGCAGAGAGCCCCATTCTATTGGCAATAGCCTCCAACATCGCACCTGTCCCCCCAGCACAGATATTATTCATTTTGAAGTCCCTTAGCACCCCATCTTCGATAATCATCAATTTGCAATCTTCGCCCCCTATCTCGAAGATTGTCCTCACCTCTGGGTAATAGAAAAGAGTAGCAACAGAATGAGCCAGGACTTCGGTTTTTACCACATCCCCTCCGACAATAATATTCGTGAAATTTCTTCCACTCCCTGTGATCCCGCAAGCCAATATGTCTACATTTTTTATGAGCCGAGATAAACATTCAATCACACTTTCTAAAATGCCCCTATTCTTGAGGTACACAGCATCTATAATTTGAAACCTCTCATCCAAGAGAACCGCCTTTACCGAGGTACTCCCAACATCGATTCCTAAATACGCCCCTTCCATCTCTCCCTCCTTTTAATCAATTCAACAAATGTTTCTATTCTTGTCTCAAAATTTACCTCGCTGTTCGTCTCATCAATCATGAGACGTAAGAGCGGCACATTATATCTTGTACATATATCATTAAGAATAGGCTCTATAGTCGTCTCAGGCATGCAGCTTAAGGGTAATAAATGAATGAGACCATGTATCCCCTTCTCACAAAGATAGAGTGCATTGTAAATATTTTCAAACCCATGGCCACCAAGAGGCCCATTGAGGTAGGCGGAGGCTTCCTTTCTGAATCTTCTCCACGCTCTCTTCTCTAGAAAATCAAGGCGAAGGCTTGACTTTATAAAATCAGACAATTTAATGGTATTGTAAACCTGAACTCCATATCCCTTGAGCCTTTCATCGATATTGAAATTTATGGCTGGCTCTAAACAAGTGTAAATTTCACCCACAATTCCAATTTTCAATCTATTATTTCCCTTCACTAGATGTTTTTCTTCGATTGCTTTCAGCTTGAACCACCCCTTTCGCAACTGCCTCAGAATCTCTAAATACGTAATTTGAGGGTTAAGTTGCCTGATAAGCTTGAAGAGTGAAATCAGGCGAAGAGGGAATATCTCAAAATCATAACCAAGGTTTTTGAGGATGAGCCTGTGGAGAATCCAGTAATGCCGGAGCCTGCATTTTCCCATTGAATCATACATGATTAAGCAATTTGCCCCCTTTTCTACCTCCTCTATGAAATTTCCTAGAACTACTTTAAAAGGATAGCACATCATATCTGGAGAATTCTTCACACCCAGTTTTATGGTTCTTTCTGTGATGGGAGGCGGATTCAGAACGTATAATCCTAAAGATTCTAAGAAATTTTTAAAAACCTCAGTATACTTTCCCACTCTTGGAAAAGAAATTATTCTCTCTTTTTTCATTGAATCTTTATTCTAAACTTATTTAATTCCTCTTCGAGTTCATCCAAAACTTTCTTTTTCTAATTAATTAAATAAAGCATTTAATTTAGATTCGTTAATTAATTTAGAATATTTTTCTGTGCAGTTTAATTCTTTATTTTTATGCTCATATTTTAATCTTATTTTCTTATCAGTATACATCTTACTCTTTCAATCATCTAAAATAATGAAAATTATATCTTGATTTCCTTCAAGGCTCACCTTCTGTGTTTAAACCAAAAGATAGTATCCAGTATAAGGTGAAATTTATTTACATCCCTGTTTCAGGGGTGTTTCCTTCTCCATACCTTAAGACTTTTTTAACTGTAAGGAAAAAATTTAAAATAATTCTAACGCATTGTCTACCTTCATTCAACGAATTAATTTCTTCAGGAAGGAATATTAAAGAGGATAATCGCTGGTTTATCTCAGTTAGCTCTCTCTTCCAAGGGGACGATGATCCAGGCAATTACATAGAAAATGAGCATAGGAAGCAGGGCAGTTAAGAGGCAGATGGCCACGAAGAGAAGGCGAATGAGAGAAACATCGATTTTAAAGTATTCAGCCAACCCCCCGCAAACTCCAGCAATCATCTTCTGTTTTTGCGAGCGTAACAACCTTTTTTCCATCTACTTTTTCTCCTTAAAAGATGAGTCATTTTTAGCTTACTTTCTCTTTCTTTGGATATAGATATTTATTTCTTCGATTAATGCCTGAGGGTCTTCAATCGCTTCTTCTTCTAATAATTCTCCCAATGTCCCCCAGAAAGGCTCACTACACCTTACACATCTCACTCCCTTCTTTGACAGATAGGAGATTGTCTCTGGGAAACAAGCAACAAGCTCCTCGACTGAAATCTCTAAGGTAACCTTCAATTTTATCTCAAGGAAGTAAACTCAGGCTCCTCTTATCCTCCTGATACAGGGGGCTTTAGGGTGATTATTTCACCATCTTTTGGCACATGATCAAGCCTCACTAACCTGCCTCTCGTGTAACCAAATGCAACAAGCCCCGGATTAATACCGAGATCAACCAGAATCTCCCTTATGGTCTTCCCGGGCTGAGTCACAACCCTTCGAGTGTAATAATCCACATCTGGGTTCAACCTGTTTCTTAGCTCACTTCCTGCTTTAAGATAAATGACCATTCCCCCCTCCCTCTTCATGAACTTAGAACGCCTTTGGCTTGTACTTCTCGCCCCGAACAGGAGGGATTCCCCCAGGAATTGGCTTCCCCAGAAAACCAAGTTTCTCTAAGTTATCAGCTGCATAGCCAATCCCCAGGTCTTCCAGAACTTCTCGAGTTGGGTTTCCCTGTCTATCCCAGCCACGTGCATCATAATACTCATCGAGCATCTTTTCAATCTGTTCTTTGGTTAAACCTTTCCCTTTACCTGGTCCGTCGGGTATCTTATCTTCCCAAGAACGGGCAGGAGGATAGTCAAAAAAGCGGCCATTTGCCCTGTTTCTCTCAATGTAATGGCAGCGGTTTAAGTTCCAGATTTTTTCAGAAATTCTCAACGTTTCTTCTACAGAGACTCCCCATCCCGTGATGTAGTTCAGAGATTCAACCAACTCTTCATGGGTTATGTCCAGCTCTCCCCAGAAAAGCCGACAGATACACCAAGTATCAAAAAGAGGCCTGATATGTTGGAGATAAACAACAATCTTTGCTCTTCCTTCAACCTTTTCTCTTCCCTCTGCTATATCCACAGTAATAGTCCAGCTTCGATTATGATGAGCTCCTATATCAGCGGTCATATAAGAAAGGAGCATTCCTGGGGCCCAGCGCCCGTCATAACCTGACAACTCCTGGCCCTTGACCTGCATGGCGAATTTCTCGCTACCACGCCCAATTTTTTCCGCAGCTCTTTTTGTTCCCTGAGCGAACCACTCTCCTATTCCTCTCTTATTGACTACCATGTCCAGGAAATGTTCCACATCATCCACTGAACCCCATTTCAGGGTATGGCCTTCAAGGTCTTTTTCAGTTATCAACCCTCTTTCAAAACACTCCATGGCAAAAGCTATTACTCCTCCTGAAGACATGGAATCCATGCCAAGTTCATCCACAAGCCAGTTGATGTAAGCAACATGATTTATATCCTTCATCCCCAGGTTTGACCCGCAGGTTGAACCTGTTTCATACTCTGGACCTTCCAGATGGACTTCAGGTTTCCCAGGAATGACTGCCTTTGTATATTTTCCACAGTTCATCCAGCAACCAAAACATGCCTTATGAGTAATGAGGCATTTCTCCACGAGTTGATCACCATCAATTTTATCTACATCAGGATAGTAAGTTGTTCTGAAGTTATATGCGGGAAGCACGGCGTTATCATTTGACCAGCGCATAAAGAAAGATGTTCCATATTTCTGCCAGGGTTCCATGTTTGGATGAACCTTGGTGCGTTCGATGATTCCCTTCACCTGTTTTCTCAATCCCTTTAAGTCATGGACATGGAGAGATCTGTTCCCTCTAATTGCAATTGCCTTTAGCTTCTTAGAGCCCATCACTGCTCCTTGACCTGTTCTTCCTGCCTGGCGACCAAAATCATGGGTTATACAGGAAAATAAGACTCCATTTTCTCCTGCAGGACCTATGGTTGCAATTTCAAAGTCCTCACCCAGGTCCTTCTTTAATCGGGCCTCACATTCAAGAGATTTCATCCCCCAGTATTTGGATGCATCTCTTAACTCCACTTTCTCGTTATCAATATAAAGATATACCGGATGGGGTGAAATCCCCTCGAAAATGACCATATCATACCCTGCAAATTTGAGCATCGGTCCCAGATGACCTCCCATATTTGAATCTCCGTGTCCGTTGGTGAGAGGAGAAATGGAACCAAAAGAAACTTTTGAACCAGCAGGGATGAAACTTCCGCTCATTATTCCTGCATTCAAAATTAAAATGTTCTCTTCTCCTAAGGGATCTGCATCTCGTGGGACTTCGTCATACAAAATCTTGGCAATGATACCTCGGCCTCCATGCCAGTTGCGATAAAGGCTCTCATCGGTAGGGAAACGCTTTATTTCCCCATTTCTCAGGTCAATTCTTAGGGTAGTTCCTGCAAGCCCATTAGCCATTTCATACCTCCTTTGTTAGAGTCTTCGGCGCTTTTTCCCAAGGGACGAGGGCAGAAGTGTTGCACACCCCGATGCATTCCATGCAGAAATCACAGATGATGACATAATCAAGATCAGGATGCTGGAAGACAACCCCCACGGGGCACGCCTGCACACACTCTCCACAATTTGTACATTTTTCTTTGTCTACAATGTATGCACCATTTTCATTCTCCTGGATTGCCTCTTCCGGGCAGACCTCGGCACACTTCCCGCATTGCGTGCACACATAAGGCCTAAATCTTCCTGGGTCAGGAAATTTTGCTTCTATTCTTAAAGCTGCTTTCTTGGGGTTTATCTCCTGGAAGTGCTCAATGGCGCATATCTGAAGGCAAAGCCGACAACCCGTGCATTTATTTCTGTTTACCTTTATTCTCATCTTAAACTCCCTTTCCTCTTAAAAAATCAAAATTATTATGATCGTTTGCGCTCATCTTAATTTCAGGTTTTCGAAAATGGAGTCGCATAAATTAAAGCTAATTTTTATAGGGAGGGTGAATCTATCCAATCACTCTTCCCAGAGTCCAGAATAAGACAAGAGCCATCACCGCCCCTACTGATGCCCATTTTGAACGATACTCTTCGAGAACCTTCTCCCTCGACCCTAGCCACAAGCCCAAAGGAACAATAAAGAGAGAGATGAAACTAGCAAAGCTACCCTCGACAAATATATGCTGGAGAACCTTCTCTATTCCCCCTGAAGTCCAATATTCATAACGGATGAGATAGGTAATGATTAAGGCGAAGAGAGAATAACCTCCATAAGAACTCAAGATACCAGTCAGGGTGGCCCAGGGAAAGAGACTTCTTCTGGGTTTTAAGAGGAGAGTAGAAAAAAAATCAAAAGCTAAACCCAGGGTTATAATGCCAAGAAGATGACAAAAAAATGGTGAAACATTCACCAATTTGAATAGGGCCGCAAAAATTCCGATGATGCTTGAGCTCCCAGGGATATTTCGAATTCCCCTTGCCAATGCCAGAACAAAAAATGCCCAAGTGGAAAGAAACACTGAAGCATGAGGGACTTTATCTCTAAAGAAAGGCTCACCAAAAATCACTTCAAAAATGCCCCATAAAGAACCGAAAAACAGAAACCAAATCCATTGTTTGAAATCTTTCATCTCAGGTTTACTCCTTTTAAAACTTTCATTTTTTAGTAATTCTCGAGAAATGAGGCAAGCTCCTTCACCTCTTCCGGCTTGAAAACAGGAAGAGAAAGATTCGTTTTGTTTTTTGTTACCACGGCAATGAGCTCCTCTTCTTTTGGCAAAAGAACTTCTTGAGCTTCCTCAGTGATAATTGCAATTTTTTTTAAAGTTTTCTCCTCCCTTCCCCCTTCAATTAGGACAAAATCTGCGTTCTTAAAATAATCTTCTGCAATTTTTCTAAGAGAAACCTCATTTTCAGCCCTTAAAAAAATGGCTACTCTCTCTGGAGCAACGAGAGCGACTCCATCTGAACCACTCTCCATCAGCCGCTGAGAATCTTTCCCTTCTCTGTCCAGTTGAAATCCAAGAGCACAATGTTTAATGACTGCCACTTCATATCCATCCTTCTTCAACTCGAGAATGAGCTGACTCAACAACCTTGTTTTTCCGCTCCCTGAGGGCCCAACAATGGCAAAAATCTTCATCCTCACTCTTCCTTTAAAAAAGGATACCGGTAGTTTCGAGGAGGGTTTAAATTTTCTTTTACTGTTCTTGCGCTTGTCCATCTTAAAAGGTTGAGGTAGGAGCCTGCTTTATCGTTTGTTCCCGAAGCTCTGGCTCCACCGAATGGCTGCTGGCCTACGACGGCACCTGTGGGTTTATCATTTATATAAAAATTCCCTGCCGCATGTCGGAGAGCCTTCAAAGCCTGAATGATTGCTCTCCTCTCAGTGGCGAAAATGGAACCTGTCAAGCCGTAGCTCGAAGTCTCATCACAGAGTCTGAGTGTCTCTTCATATTCTGTTTCAGGATAGACGTAGACAGAGAGGACTGGCCCAAATATCTCCTCCTCCATCAGCTTATTCTTCGGGTTTAAAACCAAGATTACGGTAGGCTCAATGAAATAGCCCCTTGAATCATCGTAATTCCCACCACAGAGAATCTCCACTTCAGGTGACTCTTTGGCATACTCTATATATCCAACGATGCTCTCAAAGGCAAGTTTATCAATCACAGCCCCCATAAAATTCGAAAAATCCAAGACATCTCCCATCTTTATTGTCTTTACTTCATCTATGAGCATCTTTTTGATCTCAGGCCAAAGATTCTTAGGGATATAAGTGCGGCTGGCAGCAGAGCATTTCTGTCCCTGATACTCGAACGCTCCTCTGATTAATGCTGTCACCACCTCTTCTGGATTCGCTGAGGCATGGACAAACACGAAATCTTTACCACCCGTCTCTCCCACAATCCTGGGATAAGTGTGATATTTCTTTATGTTTGCTCCAATTGTCTTCCACATGTCTTGAAAAACAGTTGTGCTTCCTGTGAAATGAACTCCCGCCAGGTCTGGTTTCTCGAGCACAGGATCTCCGACATACCTCCCAGGCCCAGGAATGAAATTTATAACTCCCTCTGGCAGTCCTGCCTCCTTCCAAAGCTGAGTCAGATAATAGGCAGAATAAACTGCCGTAGAAGCTGGTTTCCACAATACAGTGTTTCCCATCATTGCGGGCGAAGTGGGTAGATTTCCTGCGATAGCCGTAAAATTAAAGGGAGTGACGGCAAACACAAACCCTTCAAGGGCCCTGTATTCAATATAATTCCAGGTGGCAGCTGAGGATTCAGGCTGTTGAGAATATATTTGACTCATGTAATAAGGATTAAATCGATAAAAATCTATTAACTCACAAGCCGAGTCTATTTCTGCTTGATGGACTGTCTTCGATTGTCCAAGCATGGTTGCCGCATTCAAGATGTAGCGATATCGGCTTGAGAGAAGCTCCGCAGCGCGAAGGAATATTGATGCCCTGGAGACCCAATCTGTCTCGGACCATTCTTCCCACGCTTTTTTCGCTTCCTTGATAGCCATCTCTATTTCTTCAGGGCCGGCTTTGTGGTATTTTGCCAGCACGTGCCTGTGATCATGGGGACAACGACATTCAGCAAGTTCTCCTGTGCGAATCTCTTTCCCCCCGATGATTAACGGAATCTCAATCTCTTCATTCAACATTTTTCTCAATTGCTCCTTTAAGGCCTCCTTTTCTACTGAACCTGGCTCATAGCTGTAAACTGGTTCGTTTTTGGGCACAGGGATTTTCACCAATGCGTTCATTCTCTTCCTCCTTCGAGCATAGAAAATAATTTTCTGAAGTTTTAAATATAATATTTTTTAAGATTGAGTTCAATAATTCTTTGAATTTTAAACACCCCCCTTTCCCTGAGATATCTAATTTACCCAGAACGAAGCCCCTCCTTTTCGTTCCACTAGGTATCCGAGTGCCCATTGAGTTTTAGCCATTGAAGCTTGCGGAGAGGCCTTAACTCCTTGTGATCCCTAGCTCGTTCTTGTTACAAACTCCGAGGCTCTCTTCTCGCTTTAAAGCAAGCGACTTCTTTAATTGTGCACTCAGGAAGCAAGTAACCATTCAGCCCAATCAAGAGATAAGTAAAATTCTCCTTAAAGCTCATCAAGATTTCTTTTTGAATTCTCAAGGGGCTTAATCCAATCTTTCAGGTTAATTTCTTCATTCTATCTTCGTTAGAAGAAATCTTCTTTTTTCTCTCGTTTTATGCAAAGAAAAGGACAATTTTTTCAATTCGCGCTAAATCTTTTTCTTTTCCTCAAAGGCCTAGCTCTTTATCTATTCCTTGCATCGCTTCAAGGCATATCGATATGAATTCATCCAGCTCGAGCCCTATGTTTTTAATCTGCTCTATTTCCTCCCTCTTTGCTCCCCTGGCAAAGCTTTTTTCCTTGTATCTTCTTTTTACAAAACCTAGGTCTATCTCTTTGAGCTTCTTGCTGGGGTGCATCAAGGTGGCTGCGATGATTAACCCTGTGAGAGGGTCGATAGAGAAAATCGCCCAATCCATTTCGCTTTCACAGGGAACTTGATTGGCATGCGCCTGGATAGCATGGATTATGTCCTCATCTACTCCTTTTTCTCTGAGGACCTTCACCGTTTCTGTTGTATGGAGTTCTGGACTTTTTTCAGTTATTTCATAATCAAGGTCATGGAGGATTCCAGCAAGCCCCCATTTCTCTTCATCCTTACCGAGACGCTTTGCGAGTGACCTCATGCATGCCTCTACAGCCAGGCAATGTTTTTGAAGGTTTCGGTTTTTAAGATGCATTCTTAGAAGCTCGAATGCCTCTTCTCTATTCATGGTAAAATCTCCTTTATTCTTTATTCAACCATTTTAATCTTCTCTTCCCTTTTTTATCTCGTAGAAAATACTTGCCTCAGCTTCCCCTCTCTCATCCCTGACTCTCACTCTCACTTCGTAAATTCCAGGCTTCTCTGGATGCCAAATCCAAGAATTTTCTCTTGACTTTTCCTTGCTCACTCTGCGCTGCCAGATTGTCTTAAAAATAAACGGCATTGAGTCCAGGTTAATCCCTATCAAGTAGCTGAGATGGAATTCATATTCCGGGTTTTTAAAGCCTGTGACTACGGCCTTAAACACGATTTCTTCCTTCAACTCTTGAGGAGACTTTTTTGAGGCAAGGAGGTTAACCTTAATCTCTGGTTTTTCAATGATAAAGAAAACCCTCTTTTCTGCACTCTGTTTCTCATCCTCTGCTCTAACCTCTACTAAATATACTCCTTCTTCTTCGGGATACCAAGACCAGCTATCATGCTTCGATTTAGCCTGAACACATTCTCTCTTCTCCCACTCCACGAGGAGCAAAAAGGAAGGGAAGAAAAGAACTCTACTTAGGCGAGAAAGATAGAATTCAAATTCAGGCATAAAAAAACCAGAAGTTTTCGCCGTAAAGACTATTTCTTCTCCTTCCTTTTGGGGTGATTTTTTAGAGGGTCTCAAGGTGATGTCAATCTTTTTTTTGAGGAAGAGAAGCCTTCCTTCCTCCTTTTTAGAATCATATATATTAATTAATAGATAGGGCTCAAGCCAGAGGGGATTCGACTTCAGCTCTCCTGAAGCGTTGAAATCGCCTATTTTTTCTCCTGTTTCAAGGTCAAAGCTTACAAGGAGAGGCGAAAAAGAGGAGACAACTATCCTCTTCTCGACAATTTCAAGTTCGTAAAAGCTTCTTGAAGGGATGCTATTCCACCAGAGGAGATGGCCATTTTTCTTGTTCAAGCAATAGAGAATTCCATTCCAGGTGAGAAAGAAAATCCTTTTACCTTCAGCCTTGATGCTGGAGAAGATTTTCCCTCCCGTCTTTATCTTCCATTTTATCCTCTTTTTCTGGGCATCAAAACAGTAAAAATACTGGTCACTTGCTCCAAAATAGAGAAGATTTCCCTCAACATACAAAGAAGATTGAATCTTGGCATCGAGCCTGAATCTGAAGACCTCTTCTCCTCTTTCATTAAGAAAATAAAGATTGCCGTCTTCACATCCAAAAATTATTCTCCCTTCAGGAGAAAAATAAGGGGGAGTGCTAGGCCTGTGAGTGGTTTGAAAAGACCATTGAATCTTTCCTGAAGCCTCATCAAGAGCGATTATTTTCCCACTTTCTGTAGTAAGAAATACCATCTGCCTTCCTACTGCAATACCGCTACCTATTTTTTCCTTAAGGTCTCTTTTCCAGATTAAATCTCCATTTTTCGCAAGGTGATAAAGAACATCATCTGTATCAAGAAAATAAAGTCCAGCCTCCCCTTGAAACAGAGCACTTTTTATTTGATTTTGGGCTTTATATTTCCAGAGAACTCTCCTTTCCTTTCCCTCCACGCAATAAACATATCCATTCCTTGTAGAGAAAAAAAGATTATTTTCTTCTCTTCTCATAGCTTCGATTATTTCGCCCTCATAAAGAATATTCAATTCTTCTTCGAGGGGAAAGATTATTCCTGTGGGATAGGAAATCTTTTTCGACTTAAAAAGAGAGCACAACGACAGTGAAAAGATAAGAAGCGTAAAGATGATGAACTTCAACTTTTTCATAAGTAGTGGCTATGATAACACTTTTTATTTTTATTCCTCAATCTTTACATCAAAAAATCAAGCTGTTATTATCCACTTAGAAAAATGATAAATTACATCCTTCTTTATAAAATAAGAAAAAAAGTGAAAAAAATCCTCAAAGATAAAATCGAGGATGGAGAGCTTGCCACTACAGAAAAGTCATGTTTGGGATGTGTCGCTGATGATATAAGCTGGGAGGTATATTATCTTCTCAAAGAAAGTAAGAAAGAAAAGGGCTGATTCATTTAGAGAGGTCGGAAAAGAATGTCCTTGATTCACAAAGATTACTTCTTTTTATCTTGCTGCTTCTCCTTCATTATCTTCTGTTTTTGGAGATTCCACCATTCAATTCTCTTTTTTATCTCCCTTTCGAAACCCAGCTCACCTGGATAATAATACTTCCTTCCTTTTAATTTCTCAGGGAATGTGTCCATATCTGTGGTGAGCTCTTCAAAGTCATGAGCATAGCGGTAATCTCTTCCGTAGCCTGCATCTTTCATAAGCCTGGTGACAGGATTTCGGAGATGAAGGGGTACTGGTTCAAAGGGACTCTGCTCCACATCTTCCTTTGCTCGGGAAAAAGCAACATAGGCACGATTACTCTTCGGAGCAGAGGCCAGATAAATCACAGCCTCTGCTAAAGCAAGCTCACCCTCTGGTGAGCCAATGAAATCAAAGGCATCCTTGGCATTGAGAGCAACTGCAAGTGCCTGGGGGTCAGCAAGACCGATGTCTTCGGAAGCAAACCTCACTAGCCTGCGGGCAATATAGAGCGGATCCTCTCCGCCCACAATCATCCTTGCCAGCCAATAAAGGGAAGAATCCACATCGCTATTCCTGAGGCTCTTATGGAGCGCAGAAATTAGGTTAAAATGTTCTTCTCCGCTTTTATCATAAAGAAGAATTCTCTTCTGTAAAGCCTCTCTTACCTCTTCAGCCGTTATCATTCCTGATTTGGCGAGACTTGCAGAAATCTCCAGGGTATTAAGAGCCCTGCGCGCATCTCCATTTGAATAATCGATAATCATCTGAAGAGCCTTTTCTTCAATCTTCATTTTCAGCCGGCCCAAGCCTCGCTCTTCATCTTCAAGAGATTCCCTAAGGATTCTGGTTAGGGCTTCTTCGGATAAAGGGTGGAGGATAAGGACCTTCATCCTGGAAAGGAGCGGGGCTATTATTTCAAATGAAGGATTTTCTGTGGTCGATCCAAAGAGGATTATATCTCCTTTTTCTACATAGGGGAGAAACGCTCCCTGCTGAGCCTTATTAAAACGGTGAAACTCATCGATGAAGATGATTGTGGGCTTACCATATAGTCTCTTATGGCTTTCGGCTTTAGACATGACTTCCTTGACCTCTTTTATGCCTGAGAGCACTGCACTAAAAAAGAGGCAAGGAAAATTGAAGTGTTGAACAAGGATATAACCAAGAGTTGTCTTTCCCGAACCAGGTGGTCCCCAGAAAATAAGGGAAACAAGATGGTCGGACTTGATGAGCTCAGAGAGAATCTTCCCCTCTCCCAGAAGATGTTCCTGCCCGTAGAATTGTTCGAGGCTATGTGGCCGCATCCTTTCGGCAAGGGGAATATGCTTTTCCTCTTTCCTCATTGAAGAATTTATTTAAATTATAGCAGAAATAAAGCCTTGAAAAAACGGCAGACTTTTCTGGAAAGAAAAGAACCTTTTGCTACAGAGCGTGAAGAGGATTTATCCTGCCTTTTCATATTATTTTCAGCTTTCTCTAAATTACTAGTAAAAATATATAAAGAGAAAAATTTATATCTTCTTTAATTTTTAGGTTAAGATTAAAAAGAGAACAAAAAAGTTTATCCCATTTCCTCGATGATATCTTTCAATTAATCGTTCGAAGATTAACGTTTTTATCAAGTTCTTGAAAGATGGACCCTAGATTGATGGTTTCTTGACGAAATAAAGATTCCGTGATAATTATAGGGATGATTTTAATCCGTGGATAATAGAGAAGGGAATATTAAAATCAAATTGAAAAATCAAAGCTTTACGAAACGATTCAAAATTTAAAATGAAAGCGCAAAATGAAGGCGAAAAACTGGCCTACAAGCTAGAAGAAGTAAGCCGAATTGCGAAATTAGAGCCTCGAGTGATAGACAGCTGGGAAAAAGAGTTTTATTTTCTCCAGGCGGGACGGACAGCATCGGGAGCTAAAATTTTTCGCAAGAGGGACCTCGCCATCATTCTTCGCCTCAAAGAGCTGATTGAGAATCAAGGCTTTACTCTGGCAGGCGCAAAAAGAAGGATTGAAGAGGAATTTGGAATCAGGAAAAAGGTTGTTCTTCACCCTGACCAGTTGAAGAAAATTCTGGTTCAGGTGCGTGAAGAGTTGAAGGAGATAGCTTCAGTCCTAAAAAAGTAAATAAAGGTCAAAACTTCACCTATTTTCTGATATAATTAAGACCTTTGTCGGGACGTGGCGCAGCCTGGTAGCGCACACGCTTGGGGTGCGTGGGGTCGGCGGTTCAAATCCGCCCGTCCCGACCATTCTTGTTTCAAGACTCTTAGAACTCAAGAAAAAGCAGCGTTCAAGACAAACCTCTTTTAAGGTGAGAATTTTTGGAAATAAATTTTCATGGAAAAACAAATCGAGAATAAGTATAATCTGCTGACAAAAAGGAGAGAAGAATGAATCCTGATGAGGCAAGTTCAAGAAACTTCCCTGAGAGTGAAGCCATTCGCTTGAAAGATTTCATCGCCTATCAAGAAGGCTCAGTGGTAAGCCGTGAGCTCGTCTCCAAGAAAACAGGAACGGTGACTCTTTTCGCTTTTGACAGAGCGCAGGGATTAAGCGAACACACCGCTCCCTTTGACGCACTCATCTTCTGTGTAGAAGGGAAAGCAAAAGTGTTTATTTCAGGTAAACCTGTCCCCCTTAATGAAGGAGAGATGCTCCTCATGCCCGCTCATAAGCCTCACTCTTTGAAGGCGGAAGAGAAGTTCAAAATGCTCCTCATAATGATAAGAGCCGAAAAGAAAATTTAGAAAAAGGATTTCTTTCCTCCTAAAGAGAATGATGAAAGTTTAAGTGTATGAATTTTTAGCAATCGAGGTGAAACATTCAAGTAAAAAAAAATAGAGCGCTGATTCTTCTCACCAATGATGATGGCTTCTTTTCTGAAGGGATAGAAACCCTTGCCCAATATTTAAAGGAGATAGGTGAAGTCTACATCGTCGCTCCAGACAGAGAAAGGAGCGCCACCTCTTGGGCTCTTACCCTTCACAGACCATTGAGAGTAAAAAAAATTAAAGAGAGGATTTTTGCCATCGACGGAACCCCTGCAGATTGTGTCTACCTGGCACTTAAATGTCTTCTCCCTGAAAAGCCTCATCTTCTCATCTCCGGAATAAATCAGGGAGCTAATCTCGGCCAGCAAGATATCTGTTACTCAGGGACAGTAGCAGCAGCAATCCAGGGAACTTTCCTCGGTATACCATCTCTGGCATTTTCCTCCCTCCCGGATGAAGGGGGGAAGTATCGATTTGATTTTTCTGCAAAGATATGCCGCCAATTTGCGATAAAAGCCCTTGAAAGAGACTTCCTAAGGGGAATTACCTTCAACATCAATATTCCCCCTCCTCCCATAAAAGGAATAAAGCTCGTAAAGCTTGGCGAGAAAAGATATAATCCAGAAATAATCCAGAAGACAGACCCCCGAAAAAATGTATATTTCTGGATAGGAGATGGCTCTCCTACCTTTGTCGGAGACGAAGGCAGCGACGTGGTAGCCATAAAGCAAGGCTTCATCACTGTTTCTCCTTTGAAAACAGACTTTACAGCCTACAGAAAACTCAAACTAAACTCCTTGAAAAAAATCCTTGTAGCCATCGAAGATGAGATTTCTTAAAAAACTGTATGACTGGGTTCTTCACTGGGCAGATAAACCTTCGGGACCATCCGCCCTAGTCCTTCTTGCCTTGGCAGAGAGTTCCTTTTTTCCTATTCCTCCCGACCCTCTTCTCATAGCACTCTGCCTTGGCAATATAAAAAAATCCTGGCGCTTCGCTTTTTTCACCTCAGCAGCATCGCTGGCAGGAGGAATAATAGGTTATTTTATCGGCTATGGAGCCTGGGAAGCCGTCGATTCCTTCTTCTTTAAATATATTCCCGGATTTACCGAGAGCCTTTTTGAAAGAGTCATGACCAACTACAATCATTATGGATTCTGGTATGTATTCATGGCTGGGTTCACCCCTATTCCTTACAAAGTCTTTACCATAGCCTCAGGAGTTTTCAAACTAAATTTCTTTCTCTTTGTGAGCGCTTCAGCCACAAGCAGGTCTCTCCGCTTCTTTGCCATAGCTGCTCTTTTCACAAAATTCGGTCCCGGGATAAAATCTTTCATCGATAGATACTTCAACTTTCTTGCCATAATTTTCTTTATCCTCCTCTTTGGTGGCTTCCTAGTAATAAAATATTTAATCAAATGAAATGGCTTACGGCTTTAAGGGCTTAGTGGAGTGGCAATAATCGAAGAAATTATGACTTAAGACTCGACTCTTTTCCCTTATTTATGGCTACTCATAAAATATTTTGGTTTCTCTCTCATCAACCTCTCAATTTCATCAATTTCTTTAGGTGCCTCGTCAGTGAGAATTTCATACCCATCTTCGCTTACAAGAATATCATCTTCAATCCTGATGCCCAGGTTTTTCTCGGGAATGTAGATTCCAGGCTCTACCGTGAACACGCTCCCCGGGAGAAGAGGGTTGTCGGCCGCAAAATAACGGTCCATCTTGTATTTTCCATACATGCCACTAAAAACTAAACCTAGGCTACCAGGTTTGTAAAGAGAGCCTCCATTCAGGGAATGTCCGACCCCATGAATAAAATATTTGCCGTAACCAGCTTCATCGATGACATCCATTGAAACTTTATGGATTTCAGCCAGAGTGACTCCAGGTTTGACTATAGATATGGCTTTTTTCTGAGCCCTGAGAACGATTTCATAGATCTTTCTCTGTTCAGCAGTGAAACTACCCGAAACCGGAATTGTCCTCGTTAAATCTGTGGAGTATGATTTGTACCATACTCCTATATCTATTACGAGTAAATCCCCTTTCTCCATCAGACGGTCATTTTTCATATGATGGAGGATGCAAGAATTTGGTCCTGAGCCTATTATGGTAAAGGCTGCACCCTGGGCGCCATTTTTTCTGAAGATGTAGTTTACCGCAGCTTCTATCTCATATTCATAATGTCCTGGCTTCGTCAGGCGTGCTGCTTCTTTAAAAGCCTCAACAGTAATCTTGCAGCCTTCCCTCATGATTTCAATCTCTTTTTTTGACTTCTTCCATCTGAGTTCATCGAGGATAGGAGTAAGGTTTTTAATTCTCACTTGGGGAAGTATTTTCCTCACCTTCTCCACAAATTGAAGGTCAGGAGGAAGCTCAAGCGGAGAATCTAAATTACTCTGAAAGGGGAGATAAACCGTCTCGGTTATGTTGCCCAGATTTGCCACATGCGCATAAAAAACCTCAAGGGAAGCCGTATTTTCAATGCCCGTTTCTCTCTGAGCCTCTTCTCCCGGAAAAAGTTGGGGGTCATCCCAGACTCCCCTTCTCGGATCGTGGGGAGGTAAATAGAGAGTGGATTTCCATGCTTGAGGAGAAGGAGTTTTTTCTGCCAGTTTAGAAGGAATTAAGATCAACTTGGCTTCCGGTACATCGACTCCAGTTAGGTAAAAAAAATCTGGATTCAACCTGATTCTCCCTGCGTAAGGCACAGTGTTGCTTATTATGGCCACACCATCTTCAATTAGAGAGCAAAGTTTATCTCTTCTTTCCCTAAAATCTGATTTTTCAAACATTTTTTCCTCAAAACCGAAGATTGGCACAAGAGAGGTGAAACGAAGCAAGGTAATAATAATTGTGGTAAGCGAGAATAGCTTCTTCATCTTCCCTCCTTTAGTTCTTAAATCTATGTTTAAAATTTTGGAATCTGTTGAGATGGCTATTATGGCTTTTGAGCGGGTAAATGAGGAAAAAGGAAGATACGGAGAAAAAAGAAAGCATAGAATTTGCGCTTCAAGTAGAAGAAAATCTCTTTTCATCTTACCCATGAGAGTGTCTGAGGAGCTTTAATTATTCTCCCTCCGTCTAATCTTTCTCAGAGTTGCTATTCTTCCCTTAAGCTCTAGAATCATGCTTCATCTTCTATTTTAAAACTTGTTCAAAAATGCCCTTAGCAAGCTTTTGCTTAGAATAGAAAGAAGATTTCTGACATTGCTCTTCTTTGAGAGGGAGTTGAACATCCTGAGCGCCATCGAGAGAGATAATTCAATAAATTCTTGTCCTGGGAAGCTTCTCTTCGGGAAAGCCCAGAGCGATGGCCAGTTCCTTCAATTTCCCCTGAATGATTCTTACATTTTCAGGCCCCATGCGAAGGAGATGCTTCTGAGCCTCACTCAGCTTCTCCAGCTCGCTTTCGACCATGACATAAGTCAATAATTCTTTTCTAAGAACAATTTCCCTTTCTACAACAGGCACTTGGAGAAGTTCCACAATGGCTTGAAAGAGCGTATCATCGAAATCTTTTTCAGGATAGCCGAGTTCACGGTAAGCTTCCTGGATTAGCGGTTTCGCCTGACGATAAAGCCTGACGCAGGCTTCGGTGTCAAGAGAAAGGAAGATATCCGCAACTTGGTCGTATCGGTTATAAGTTTCAGGGCTCAGGAAGAGCTTCCCGTCTTTTTCTTCGACCCTGAATTCCCCTCTCGGGGCAAAAAAATCAATCTGGGGACGAGGGCTCAGGCCATTAGCGATGTTATCTACCGCGGCCGTAAATTTCCTGATAAGTTGATCGCTCTGAAGCCATTTTTCTAATTTTGGGTGAGAAGAAAGCTCCCTGGCTAATTTCCTAATCAGAGAGTCACTCTCAGCAAGGCTTATTCCAAGGAAATCAAGACTCTTTACTTCTCTCTTCTGAGATAGCTCCTCAAGAGCTGGTTCAGCCTTTGCCCCTTCTGGTCCTTTTTCAAGCGAAGTCCTTGTCCTCAAAAAATAATAGAGGGTGATTGCCCCCGCAACAAGAGTGATGATAATTATTCCCACCACGACAACTTTTCTATATTCTTCCATCCTTTCTTATTTCCTCCTCTCTAAAATAAAAAACATAAGCTGAGCCGCATTTCTTTAGGTTATCTTCCTGATAAATATCCTTCCCTCAAGAGATTTGAGCGAGATTAAAGCCCCGCCTCCTCCAAGCTCTGCAGAAAATTTTTCGCCTGGCACAACCTTTTCAAGTTCAAATTCGCAAGAAACTTCCCCTCTCGAGCTTCTTGCCTCTATTTGTGCGTTAACATCTGGCTCAAGATAGATTACTATATCTCCTTGCCTGGTAAGGACTCTCACTTCATCATACTCCCTTATGTCTAAAAGCTCCATCTCGATTGAGCCCCTGACGGTAGAGGCTCTCACAGACCCTGAGAAATTCTTGAGAATAACATCACCTTTTTCAATCTTCACACTAACTTCCCCGAAGAGATCAGAGACATAAACATCCCCTTCTTCACAGGTTATATCTTTTAAATTTATTGAACGAGGGACTTGGAGGAAATAATCAACATAACTCAGCCCCTCCTCTTTAAAAGATTTAACGCGTGTTCTTATGCTTATTGAACTTTCGTCCTTCTCAATGTCTACGCGCGGTAGTGGGTTTCTCAGAGGAAAAAAGTAGATTCTTCTTTCGAATGATTCTCGAAAAGTTTTTTGAGCAGTAAGCTCCACTTCATCTCTATCCCACCCTTTGATCTCAATGTTTCCATTTATGTTTTTTAAGGAAAGGGTCCCTCCTGATTTAAAAGTTATCTTTTTATAAAATTTTCCCTCGAATGATAAATCTCTCCGAGCAGAGTAATCATGAATAGCAATGAGGCAAGAGGAAAAAAGGAAGGCAAGGAAAGTTAGAGGGAGAGGGAACGAGATTAGCCTTTTCATTTATGCTTTCTCCTTCTCTCTCTATCTTAATTCATTATATGAAAAATAATCCATCTATTTCTACCATCATGAGAAATTTCTGGTGAGCCTCAGCGCCAGCCAAAAGCTCTCCAACTTTTTAACTCATGCCTTATTTTAAACCATTGTTTAGCTTTCTCGCTCAGACTGAATCTCTTAATTAAAACATAAATTTAAGCCTCTTTAAATAAAAGGGTTAAATATGATAATTCACTCCCCGATGAATTGATAAAAATCTTATTAATCACGGGATGGGTGACTTAGATATAATTAAAGAAAGCCGGGGAAAAAGAGGAGATATTAGCCAAAGAATTGAGGATAGACTCTTTCATCTTTTCATTAATCTTAACCTCAAATTAAAAAAAGAAGATACTTATTTCTTTTCTTTTAAATCCTGCATACTTAACCATCTAATTAAGGAAAGTTCAGAACTTAAAAGTCAAAAGAAAACGACAAGGTTCTATTTTAAAGATATGTTTGAATTTTAATCGGCCAAAACCACGCCGTATACAAACCTCTTCTCTTGCACAGGAAGCGGAAATCTGCAATAAATAGAATATTGGTGAGTTTTTCTGAGGAAGCCTCCTTACTCGAGGGTGAATCTCTCAAAATTAAACTCTTCTTGAAGGAGAAAGGAAAATGGGCGGTTTGTTTGGTGTTGCCTCAAAAGAAGATTGTGTAAATGATCTCTTCTTTGGAACAGATTATCACTCACATCTGGGAACAAGACGCGGCGGTCTGGCAGTGAAAAACAGAGAAGAAGGTTTCACAAGATTTATCCATAACATTGAGAACACTCAATTTAGGTCCAAGTTTGAGCAAGACATAGAAAAAATGTGGGGTAATATGGGGATTGGAGTCATCAGCGACTGGGATGACCAACCACTCCTAATTCGCTCCCATCTTGGAGACTATGCTCTGGTCACGGTGGGGCGGATAATAAATATTGATGATTTAATAAATAAAGCATTCAGCACAAGAAAAATTCATTTCTCAGAAATGGCAGGTGGAGAGATAAATCAGACTGAGCTTGTAGCAGCATTGATTAATCAGGAAGCGACTTTTAAAGAAGGCATTCAAAATGCTCAAGAATCAATCGAGGGGTCATGTTCACTTCTCCTTCTGACTGAAAATGGAATCTATGTGGCAAGGGACAAACTTGGGCGTACTCCTGTGGTCATTGGAAAAAAAGAAAAAGGATACGCCGCATCTCTCGAAAGTTGTGCCTTCCCCAACCTAAATTATGAAATTCATAAATACCTTGGACCAGGAGAAATTGTTTTCATGACAGAAGAAGGGATTGAGGAGCTTAAACCACCCGAAGAAAAGATGCAGATATGCGGATTTCTCTGGGTATATTTCGGCTATCCAGCCTCAAATTACGAAGGAATAAACGTTGAGATGGTCAGAAATAGATGTGGTGCCATCCTCGCCTCAAACGACGATGTGAAGATAGACATGGTAGCCGGAATCCCTGATTCCGGGACAGGGCATGGTTTGGGATATGCTAGTGAAAGGAAAATCCCTTTTAAGCGTCCTTTTGTTAAATACACCCCAACCTGGCCGAGAAGCTTCATGCCTCAGGACCAAGCGGTGAGAGACTTAGTGGCAAAGATGAAGCTCATTCCCATTAGAGACATAATCGAAGGAAAGAGGCTGCTTTTCTGTGAAGATTCAATCGTTCGGGGAACTCAACTTAAAAACACCATTCAGAGGCTTTATGAGTTTGGAGCCCTTGAAGTGCACATGCGTCCTGCATGCCCTCCCTTAATCTATGCCTGTAAGTTCCTGAATTTTTCCCGCTCACGTTCAGAACTCGATTTAGCAGCCAGAAAAGCAATAAGAGATATAGAAGGAAAGGATGAGGAAAACATAGAGCGTTACACCCACTATGATTCGGATGAATACAAAAGAATGGTGGAGAAAATCCGCGAATGGCTGAATCTGACTACGTTGAAATATCAAAATTTGGATGATTTGATAAAAGCAATAGGCTTACCCAAGGAGAAAATATGTACTTATTGCTGGGACGGGAAAGAATTAAAATAATCTGACCTTTCACTCCTTTAAGATAATGCCTTTCCTTGGACACTCCTCAAGAGTTCTTTAAACTTGACTCCTGTGTATTCAACTTCAAGGAGTAAGTCACTTTCTCGGGAGAAAACAGAAAGGTAAATTTCTGTTTCTTTGTCCGTCCACAGACACTCCAAGCTTAAACCTTCTCTCGCCCGAGCTTCTCCCTTCCCAAAGTCACTCGAAAAGGAAGAGGTATTTGAGATAGTGTCGTCAAAATCAGGTTGACCATGAGACTCGGTGATTTGAGTCTTTATTTTATTGAAATGTTCAAGGCATCCATCCTTATCACTCTGCTCCCAGAAGAATGTATATTTCCCTTTTGTCAGCTTACCCTCAACAAAAATGAACTGGATTAGGCAGTCCTTTTCATTAACTTTTCTCCTGAATTCCATTATTTCTAGGGCATCGTTTCTTTCTAAGAAATCAGGATTTCCTTCAATCCTCCTTATTTCATCCTTCGTCATTCCCCATCTTGCCTCTCTAAAATGGGCCACAGGTTGAGGAGAAGTTTCCTCTTTACCACTAATATTTATCACTTTGGTGATTTGATAAAGCTTCTCAACCTGTGATTCGAGTACGTATCCGGCATGAATATTCCCTGTGACCTTGGAGATGAAGTAAACATAGTACCAACACTTTCGGAATTTTAAGGAAGCACCGAGAGTAAGAATCGTCCCTTTTTTAAAATTCTCAAGAACAGGACTATTTAAATCAGGCTCGAGATATACCTTAGCTTCTTCAACCTTAACCCGAAGCTTCTTTCCTTGAGTTGAATCTAATTTACAGGGAAGAGAAAGAAAAAACATTATTATAATTAAAACCCCTTTTGCTATTGTCTTCATCTTTTAAAAATCCCTCTCATTCACAAAATAAAATTATTTCTGAGCTTATATATTGAGAAAAGACACACATTTAGACAATCGCCCTTTGAGATGATTTTGGAGATGGTATCTCTCACCCCTAAAGGCACCTCGCTTATGTTTTTGATTGGGAATAAAGCTATAATTTTTGACTCTTCTCCAAATCAGTTGGTGAAAATATGATATCTCATCGAGGAGAGAAGACTAATAACTTCTTCCTTTTGTCAGAGTTCGGCCAATTCAAAACGCTTCGGAGATACTTCCTTCGTACTAGCTTTGATATTTTGAATCTGAATCCTCCTCTTATTCCAATGAAATCTTATAGTTACGCGCCCAAATATTCAATTTTTTATCAACTAAGCGGGAGATAATCCAATTTTTTTTCTCTACCTCTTTTTTTAAGCAAATTATCCTAAATTAAAAAACTCTACGGTTTTTTCATAGCTCTAAAAATTTCAGATTGGGAAGAGATCCAGAAAATAGGCTGAAAAGGAATGTTTAGATATTAAACTTAAATTTTCCTATCCACATAGCAAATTTATTTTTATTAATCTCCAAAAAAATGAAACTTGGAAAAACTTATAAGCACCTCTGAGTTTAAAACATTCCCGAAATTTCGGATGAGCCCTCTTTTTTAACATCTCACAAATTAGTGCTACATGGGGGAGAAAGCTGAATTTATTCTTTTTTCTTTTTCCTTGTAAATTCAGAATAATATCTAATGACCTTTTCATAAAGGCGGGGGTCCTTTTTCCTTAAAGGCTTTATTGTCCTCTCAGGATTTATCAGCAATTCAATCGACGTATTTTCTTGGAAAGCCCGGATGAAAGTCAATTTCACCTCTATCTCTTCATCAGGTACTGTGCTCAATAACTCCCTAAGTTTTTTCTTTTTTTCTTCAATTAAAGCCTCCCGGAACTCATTAAATTTTTCATAGACCCTGGGTCCAAGGCATTCCAGCGCAGAAGAACACCAGGTGGCACATCCAAAATCCTTCAACAATGCCTCACTCCCCTTTTCCACCTTCTCCCCGCATTGAGGACATATTCTTGCTAAATCGTCAAAAAAAAATTCTATCGAATATCCACACTGGGGGCAGTTTATTTCGCGGAGGATATCTTCTTGCTTCTTTCTCCTTATATCCTGACCAGGGCATTTATCGAAAGCCATTTTCCCCTTTTTTAAATTGAACTCAATCTCTCTTTTTTTCTCCCACCTTGCAGAGAATCATCCTTAATTTATCAAGGGGTATTTTTGAGCCACTTATGATCAGGATGACACGTTTGCCCCTGTATTTTTTCTTGGTCTTCAGGAAAGAGGCTACCGAAAGCGCAGCCGCACCTTCAATCAGCATGTGCTGCTTTTCGAGGAAGAACTTGATTGCCTCTTCGATTTCTTCCTCTTTCACCAGGACAAAGTCATCCACATAATCTCTGCAGAGGTCAAAAGTTATTGAGCCTTCCTCTATCCCGCCAAAAGTTCCATCAGAAAGAGTGGGCTTTGACTCCATTTCAATTATTTTGCCTGCCTTAAGAGACTCATACATCACAGGAGAGTTCTCAGGTTGACAGCCGACAATCTCAATTCCTTTGTTTTTGACTTTGAGGTATCCTGCAATTCCTCCTATCAAACTTCCTCCTCCGACAGGGACGAAAACAGCATCGATTCTTTCTGCCTGTCTTTCCAGTTCAATCCCAATCGTAGCTTGCCCTCCAACTACCTTAACATCGTTATAAGGAGAGATGTATTCTTGACCAGTACTCTCTGCTGTTTTCCTGGCAAATGCTTCGGTTCGCGCACAGTCTGTTTCATGAAGTCTTAAATCTACACCAAAAGAGCGAAGCACTTCTATTTTTGTAGGGGATGCATTTTCAGGAAGGAAAATCGTCCCTTTGAGACCGAGTTTCCTCAGAATGTGAGCAAAGGCAACACCATGATTACCGGAAGAAGCTGTGACAAGGCCTTTCTTAATTTTTTCATTTTCCAAAGAAAGAACCTTATTTATCGCTCCCCTGAATTTGAAGGAACCTGAAAACTGAAGGTTCTCAAGCTTCAGAAATACTTCAGAGTCTGTAACTTGGCTTAAGGGAAGGGAAAACTCAAGGGGAGTTTCCCGGATATGAGGCCTTATTCTCTCTTCTGCTTCGAGCGCCTCTTTCTTGACGTCTATTTTTTCCATGTCTTACTCCATTTATATTTCCCATAAAAAATTTCAATTTTTTAGAGGAGATTAAGATAAGGCAAAAATAAAAAATATATCATGCTTTCTTGTGGCGTAAAATTTTCCCTGGGAGCTCTCCTGAATGCTCTCCTTTGGAGATGACAACTTTTCCGTTGACAATTACATAATCTATCCCCTCAGGATACTGCTTAGGGTCGGTATAGGTTGCTTTATCTAAGATGCGGGACAGATCGAAGATTACGAGGTCTGCATAGAAGCCCTTTTTGATCGCCCCCCGGTCTCTAAGCCCCATCCTTCTCGCTGGCATAGAAGTCATTTTCTGGATGGCCTCAGTAAGAGTGAGTATTTTCTTCTCGCGAACATAAACCTTTAAAAAACGAGGGAAAGTGCCGTAGTTCCGAGGATGAGGAATACCCCTGTCAAGTGGGCCGTAGGGAGCAAGGGCACTCCCATCTGAACAGAGCATCACCTGGGGATGCTTGAGAACTGATGCAGTGTTTTCTTCGCTCATTCCAAATCCTGTGATACTCAAATTGCCTCCTTCAGAAATAAGGAGGTCACAGGCAAATTCATAGGGATCCTGTCCAACTTCATCCGCAGCTTCCTGGATGTATTTACCTATAAGGTGGCGGTTTTTCTCATTCTGAACATGATTGATGAGCATGCTCTCCCACCCGTTGTTCGCCACAACCTTCTCCATCGTTTCTTCCTTCATCTTCTCCCTGAGCTCTCTATCCTTCAACCTTTCTACGAAACATTGTGGCCCCCCATCGAGAGCCCAGGCTGGAAAAGAAATACTCAGGGTTGTGCTGTATGCCGTATAAGGATAGCGATCAGCACTGACATCAAGCCCTCTCTCTTTTGCCCGCTCGATGAGGTCGAAGACAAAAGGAATTTTATAGTAATTCTCTTTTCCTGAGGCTTTAAGATGTGAGATTTGAAGCGGCAAACAAGCGCTTTCAGAAATATGGAGAGCTTCACCCACAGCCTCTAAGAGGAAGGTGTCCTCGCTTCTCATGTGGGTGGCATAAAATCCTTTGAAGTCCGCAATAACCTTACATAATTCGATTATTTCATCCGTGCTGGAGAAGCGATCTGGAATATATTCTAGTCCCGTGGAAAGCCCAAAAGCTCCCTGAGACATAGCATCTGAGACGAGCTTTTTCATCATTTCCATTTCTTCTGTGGAAGGCTTTCTTCGAGCATTTCCTATAATAAATCTACGCACAGTCCCCTGACCCACAAGCGTACCATGATTCACGGCAATTCCTCTTTTCTCAAGGAGCAAATGGTATCCTTCGAGGTTCTCCCATGTAATTTCAATCTTTGCCTCTTTAAGAATCTCTTCTTCATCCTCGAAGCAAGACTTTTTCAAGGGAAAAGCAGAAGAACCACAATTTCCGACTAACTCAGTTGTCACACCCTGTCTTATCTTACTTTCTGCCTTTGGATTTAAGAATGGCTCGAAATCAGAATGAGAATGGATATCTATAAATCCTGGCGAAACAATTTTCTTCGAGGCATCGATGACCTTCTTCGCTTGAGAAGGGTCGACTTTTTCTATGGCCTGGATATATTCACCAATTATTCCTAAATCAGACTCAAAAGGCTCATTACCCATCCCATCTACAATCATCCCATTCTTGATGACAAGGTCAAACTTCGAGGGCGAGGCAAAGACTCTCCTCGTTTCAGGTGCAATCGTAAGCCCAGCCAGGGCAGCAGACTTGGCTAAAGTTTCTATAAATTCCCGCCGAGAGAGTTTATCACTCATTCCCATTACCTCCTCATTTAAAAATTTTTCGCCATATTATTATTTTATAATCTTGCCTGCCTTAAATTACATATTAAAAATGATGAAATTAAATTTTATATTAATTCAAGTAGAAAGGGGATAGCAAGAGGGAAATTAGACGAGAAACAAGAAAAGGGAGCTAATCGAGGCGGATGAGATGATATCAGCAGAAGGGGCAAGGTGAGGTTTTGAGGAAGCGAGCTTCTTAATATATTTCTATAGAGAAGAAATCTAATTTATGTAAGATGCTCCCCAATATTTGGATAAAAATAAAGACTGATTAAGGTGCAAATCTGACCTGCCTTAGCAGATATTTTATATACAAGCAAGCCTCAATCATTTGTGAGCTTAGCTGCAACCCAAAATAAACCTCATGTGGAGTTTGATAGCCCCGGGCTTGATGTAACCTCTCTGGATTATAGAAGTGAAAGTACTCTCCAAGCCTTTCTCGAGCCTCAGAAGCGGTTCGGTACTCATGAAGATAGATTCCCTCATCATACCTCACCCTCAGCCACAGACTTTCCACGAAAATATTATCATCTACCCGGCCTCGAGCATCCATACTTCGCCTTACCCCTCTTCCTTCCAAAAGAGAATTAGCCACTTCCTAGGAAAGAACATAACGGCTATAACAATCCCTAACTGCAGTTAAATAAAAAAACCGTGATCTAACCGGAGGGAGGTTATATCTGCCTCCCAAACCTAGTCAGCTCGCTCTATCTTTAGCCCCCTTAAAAGATAGGAATATAGCTTATTACTAGAAGAAGAAAAGCTCCTCCGGCTGCGAGGATAAATCCCCTCCAAAGCCATCTCCCTCATCAATCCCCTAACTCGCTTGGGATTAACTCCAAGCCCTTGACTCCTTAACCAACCCCCCCTCATCTCAACACCATAAAAAGGACTCTTCGTATATTGCTCATCAATCAGCCTCATTAAATTAAAATATTATAATCATCTTCACCCTTGTCCTTGGAATAGTATGAAGACCTGGCCGATCCTAAAAGCTCACATTGCCGCTCTATCGAGAGCATCTCGCTCACCTCGATTAAATCTCTTCTCCTGGCTCCAGGAGCTGTTGCAATTTTTTTTAAGCCAGTCAAGATCTACTTTAAGCCGGCCGATCTGGCGGTAAAGCTCAGCTTCCAGCTCATCCTGAGATTACTCTCTCCTTTTTCTTCGATCAGAAAAGAAAACTGGCAAAGCATGCAGAAGTTGTTCTCGCCACAGACGAACTTGGTTAGGGTGAACCCTAAAAGTGCTGGCTATCTGAGCTATCGTTTTTTCCCACCTTAACGGCTTTCAAGGCCACTTTAGCCTTAAAGCTTGCCTCATAATGTTTCCAACTCATAAAGAGCATTTTATCATACCTCCCCTTAATCTTTCGGCAGCCCAATTTGCACTTTATTGCTCTGCCCAATTTTTGTGGAATATTTCAATGCGACAAAATTGGAAAAAAGAAATAAGATGAAGATGAAAAAAAACTAAGAATTTAAGTCTATGAGAGGCGATATAAGAAAGAATTCTGGGGAAAGCGTGAATTTTACGTCGGTTGGTTTTGATTGAAACATAAGAGTCGATTAAAGAAATAGAGGGCTCTTAGAAATTTATCCCCATATTCCCTGATTATCATCAACCTGAAAGAGTAAATCTCATTAAGGAAAGAAAAAGCTCGTCCGCGATGCAAATTAAACTCCATACCAGAAAAAAGGGTGCTTCCTCATTTCTAATTTTTTTAGACAAGCACCACCACTTTGGAGTATACTTATCAATTAAATAAAAACCAAAAAGATGAAAGGAAAAAAAGATGAAAATTGAGCCTTTTGTGATGGAAAGATGGCAATCGGTATGGGAAAATATAGTCGATTATAACCTATCCGAAAGTGGTGTCTACCCACTCTCTCTCCAAGAGTTAGTCTCCAAGGAGGAACTTAGAGAACTTCTTGAGACACATCTGGGGTACATTCAATCCGACGGAACTCCTCAGCTAAAAGAAATAATTTCTCGAATTTATCCTGATTCAAACCCTCAAAATATCCTTATCACCTCTGGTTCGGCTGAGGCTAATTTTCTTGCAACCTGGAGGCTTGTTGAGCCAGGAGATGAAGTTATCTTCATGCTCCCTAACTATATGCAGATAAGAGGCTTGGTGAGAGCGTTTGGGGGAAAGGTAAGGCCATTCTATCTGAAGGAAGAATTATCATGGGGACCTGACCTTGAAGAACTAAAAAAGAAAGTTACTAAAAAAACAAAGATAATTTTAGTAACCAACCCGAATAATCCTACAGGAAGCGTCTTAAATGAGGAGGCAAGGGAGACAATTCTGGAGCTTGCTCGTTGGGCAAAAGCATGGCTTGTCTCGGATGAAGTGTATCAGGGGGCAGAATATGGAGAGGAAACCACACCGACCCTGTGGGGAGCCTATGAGAAAGTAATCGTCACCTGCGGTCTTTCCAAAGCTTATGGTCTTCCAGGATTAAGGGTGGGCTGGATGGTAGCTCCACCAGAATTTATCGAGAAAGTCTGGGCATACAAAGACTACACCACAATTTCCATTTCCGCACTCAGCGACCGCCTAGCACGGATTGCCCTTAGTCCAGAGAATAGACAGAAAATACTCGAGCGAACAAGGAAAATAATCCGTACAAACTACCCTCTCTTCGAATCTTGGCTTAAAAGACAGAATGGAATCTTCGAATGCATCCCTCCCAAGGCAGGTGCCATAGTCTTCCCTCGCTATAATCTAAAAATTAATTCCACAGAGCTTGTGGAGAAAATTCGTGAAAGAAAGAGTGTTCTTCTGGCAGCTGGAGACCACTTTGAACTCGACTTTCACCTTCGCTTTGGAGTAGGAGAAGAAAAAGATAGGTTTCTCAAAGCCCTTGAACTCGTGGAAGAATGTCTTAAAGAAATATGCTCTCCCTAAATGGTTAGTTTTTGACAATGATTAAAGCTTGTGATATATGAATCACTCAGTTTAAGATTGCGTGAGATAAAAAAGGAAGAGGACGAGTCAATGAGAGAATCAAAAAGGAGGAAAAGAAAATAAATGAAAATAAACTTAGTTTATAAAGGAGAAATGTTTTTTAAGAGGTAAGATTTATATGGAAGAAGAAAAAAAAATCTACTTAGGGAATCTGGATTACACTTTGACCGAAGAAGAATTGAAAAACACAATGAAGGAAAAAGGAATCCAGATTAAAGAATTACAAATCATCAAAGATAAGGTAACGGGAAGGTCTAAAGGCTTTGGATTCGCCGAGTTTGAGAAGGAAGAAGAGGCAAGAAAGGCTATAAGTTCTCTGGATGGGATGGAAATAAAAGGGAGAAAATTAAGAGTCAATAAGGCACGCCGCCAGGAAAATCGTTCAAAAAAGCCAGATAGATTCAGAAAATTCTGAAGATAAGATTTCATAAATAATCTCAGTTTAAAGAAGCAAAAACTGTACTTAACCCGGAGAAAGGAGATGAAATACCTTTTGTAATCAATAAAATTCCCCCTTTTTAAGAACCAAATCCAAGAATTAATTATTTGTTCCGTGATTTTTTAGAATTTAAGGAGGAGCAATGAATAAAAAAATTTTTATTGCTTTGAGTGGATTATTGTTTGCCACATTAATTCTTTCCTCATGTAGAAAAGAAAAAAAAGAAGAAGCGCTTCAAGTAAAGCAATATTCAATAGAACAATTCCTCAATACTGAGTCAATCTTTGGCGGTTCATTTTCTCCTGATGAGAAAAAGATTCTCTACTCCAGCAATAAGACAGGCATCTACAACGCCTACGCAATTCCCGTCGGAGGGGGAGAACCCATCCAGCTCACCAATTCGACAGATGATGCAATCTTTGTAATCTCCTATTTCCCTCATGACGAGAGAATCCTTTATAGCAGTGACAAAGGAGGCAATGAAATCAGTCACATCTACCTTCGGAATGAAGATGGCTCTATAAAAGATTTAACTCCTGAGGAGAAGGCAAAGTCCATTTTTTATGGCTGGAGCTTTGATGAAAAAAGCTTTTTTTATGGCTCTAACCTGAGAGATCCCCGCTTTTTTGACCTCTACGAGATGGACATTGAAACTTTTACTCCCAGAATGCTCTACAGGAATGACGAAGGCTATAATTTAGCTGCAATTTCAAGGGATAAACGTTTCTATGCCTTCCAAAAAACGATAACAGAGCACAATTCAGATATGTATATTTTCGATACAAAAACAAAGAAGCTCAAACACCTCAGCCCTCATCAGGGGGATGTAAACTACCTTCCTCAAACATTCACCGCAGATTCCAGAAGCCTTTATTATCTTACAGACGAGGATAGTGAGTTTACTTACCTCAAACGTTACGACCTCGAGAGTGGAGAATCAGAAATAGTGGAAAAGACAGACTGGGATATCTGGTTTTCCTATTTTTCGAGAAACGAAAAATTCCGGGTAGTAGGGATAAACGAAGACGGGAGAACAGTAATAAAGGTTTATGATACTGCTACAAATACTCCTTTGGGCCTTCCTGAGCTTCCTGAAGGAAACATCTCCTCTGTGAACATCTCAAAAAGCGAAAGATTGATGAGTTTCTATGTGAATGGCTCAAGGTCACCGAATAATCTATATGTCTATGATTTTGAAACCAAAAATTATAAAAAGCTCACTGAGACTCTGAATCCTGAAATTAATCCCGAGCATCTCGTAGAGGCTGAGGTTGTGCGTTACCGTTCCTTTGATAATCTTGAAATACCCGCGATTTATTATAAACCTCACAACATCAAGAAAGGAGAGAAAATACCAGCTCTCGTTTTAGTTCATGGAGGACCAGGAGGCCAGGCGCGAATAGGTTATAATCCCCCGCTTCAGTACCTTGTGAATCATGGCTATGCCATAATCGACGTCAACAATAGGGGAAGCTCTGGATATGGAAAGACCTTCTTCAGAATGGATGACCATAAGCACGGACAGGCAGACCTCGATGATTGTGTGGCGGCAAAAGAATTCCTCAAGGCAACTGGTTATGTGGATGAGAAAAAAATCGGTATCATCGGAGGAAGTTATGGAGGCTACATGGTTCTTGCTGCCCTTGCCTTTAGACCAAAAGATTTTGCAGTTGGAGTAGACCTGTTCGGGATCTCAAACTGGGTCCGCACCCTGGAAAGCATCCCGCCCTGGTGGGAGGCATTCAAGAAAGCCCTCTATGAAGAAATAGGAAATCCTGAAACAGAAAGGGAATACCTGCTCAGCATCTCTCCTCTGTTTCATGCGCAGAACATTGTCAGACCACTGATGGTTCTTCAGGGAGCAAACGACCCGAGAGTCCTAAAGGTTGAGTCAGACGAGATTGTAGAAGCGGTAAAGAAAAATGGCATCCCTGTTGAATACATTGTCTTTGAGGATGAAGGGCATGGATTTGTGAAAAAGGAAAATGAAATCAAAGGCTACAGTGCCATTCTCAATTTCCTCGATAAACATTTAAAAGGCCAAGATTAATTCTCATTCAGAAAGGAGTTAATTTAATAGCCTTCTCCCTCTACCACTGCCTCATTTCAATCCTTTCTTTAAATCTACTATTCTCCTATCCTCACGAGGAGCCCCTTTTTCTTTACCACCCTGAAATTCAAGTGGAAAAAGGTGGTAGAGATGAGAATGTAGAGAAAGTTTATTCCCAGTGCCAGGAGCAATTCTGTGAGTGGAAATCTCCCTGAATTTATTATTGCTCGCATCCCTTCAAACACATGGGAAGAAGGGACAAAGCGAGAAATTGATTGAAGCAGAGGGGGAAGAACTGAAACTGGATAGAAAACAGCGGAAACAGGCATGAACAGAAATCCAAGAGCCCAAGCGAGGACTTCAGCTTCCTGACCAAACCTCAGGACCAACCCTGTAGTAAGAATTCCAATTGACCAGCCCATGAGGATGAGATTCAAGACAAAAGGGATGAGCGAGACACCGATGATAAAAATATTGAAAGAATAGAAGAGCCAGGCTAAAAATGCCATGACGGTTGAGGTTATAAGAAGCTTGACCAAGCTGACAAACATCAGGGCAAGAATGTATTCGGATGGTTTTAGAGGGCTGGCAAAGAGGTTGAGCAAATTCCTTGACCATATATCTTCCAGGAAAGAGACAGATATTCCTTGATGAGCTCGGAAAAGGATGTCCCAGAGGATGAGGGCACCAAGGAAGTAGGTGATAAAACCAGGTAGAGTTTGTCTGAATTGACTGAGATAAACGGTTATGAATCCCCAGACAAGAAGGTCAAGAAAAGGCCAGTAAAAGACTTCCATGATTCTGGGAATGCTCCGTCGGTAAAGGTACATGTGTCTCAAGAAAAGAGCCATCAACCTATTGAGCTTCAAACTGCCTCCTCTCTCGCTACCTTCAAAAAAACCTCTTCGAGGTCCTTACCTCTGAAACTTCCAATCACTTCTTTCGGTTTCCCTGTAGCAATTATTTCTCCCTTGTGGAGAAAGATAAGCCTATCGGACATCTCTTCCATCTCCTTCATATTGTGAGAGGTGTAGAGGATGGAGAGGTTGTTTTCTCTCTTTATGGATTTCAAGAGATTTCTTGTTTTATCCGCAATATCAGGGTCAAGGCTTGCTGTTGGCTCATCAAGAAACAGGATTTTGGGGTTGTTTATCAGGGATTTAGCGAGGTTGAGCCTTGTCTGCTGGCCAGAGGAGAGATGTCTAACCAGTTTGTTTTTAATCGACTCTATCTCAAAGCAACGAAGGACTTCCCTTATTCTATCTTCCTTTTTCTTTACCCTGTAAAGAGTGGCAAAAATGCTCAGGCACTCTTTAACCGTCAATGAGTTTGGCATGGAGACATAAGTTGAGGAAAAATTTATCTTTTCGGCTATCTCCTCTCTTCTATGTCGCAGATCCTTACCGAAGATTTTAATCGTTCCCTGAGTCGGCGTAGTCAGCCCAAGGAGCATGTGGATGATGGTCGTCTTTCCTGCGCCGTTCGGTCCTAATAAACCAAGAATCTCCCCTGGATACATCTCAAAAGAAACACAGTTTACAGCCCTCAAAGACTTGAAGAACTTCGTCAAACCTTTCACCTCAACTATTGGCTCAAACATGGAATAAAAAAGATAAATTAAATCTAGTCTCAAGGCAAGAACTATGTAACTAATCTAACTTATTAGCCTTTAAAAGCCTAAGCCTATGAAAGCGAAACCTCCCTTCCCAATTTGCCTCTTCATAAGCAAACAAGCTCATGCCTTTCCTTCGGCAAGGGAGGCTCAGATTCAAGAGTGACTCATGTTAAATACTCGCCCCTTCTCAAAGCCTGAGGCCTCAAAGAGGATAGAGAAGCGCAAAAAGTGAAAAAATTATAGACGGAATTTATTCCTCGCTACCCTCTTCTTCCCCTTGGGGGACTTCAGACCTGCATTCTGGCTGCTTCAGCGGCAATATCTTTTGATCATCTCAGCGGTCTACTTTCCTGGAATCAACTTTACCAAAGAAAGAGTAAACCTTAAAATTGGATTTTGAGCTTAAATGTGGTAAATGTTTTAGGCTTGGTTAATAAATGAGCCTTTTTGACATTCTCATTCTCTTTGTCGTCGGAGTAGCAGCAGGTTTTCTAAATGTTATTGCAGGAGGAGGGTCTGTTTTTACCCTTCCCGCCCTGATCTTCCTCGGCCTTGACTCTTCTCTAGCAAATGGAACTAACAGGATTGCAGTCTTTGCCCAGAGTGTATTCGCCGTTGCCTCTTTCAAGAGAAAAAAGCTGCATCAATTCAAATTAAGCTCTACCCTTGCCCTTCTTACTCTGCCTGGAGCAGTGGCTGGAGCGTTAATTGCTATAAGAGTAAGCGACGCCCTCTTCCAACGAATCTTGGGAGTGGTGATGATTTTGGTGGTTATCTCCTTATTCCTTCCTCCCCCTTCTTCCTTAAAAATATCAAGGAAAAATGGAATCCCAAGCTGGCTCCTCTATCCTGTCCTCGTAGGGATTGGCTTCTATGGAGGATTTCTTCAAGTTGGGGTAGGGTTTCTCTTCATGGCCGCCTTATATCACCTCCTCCTTCCTGACCTGGTTAAAGTTAACATGCACAAGGTCTTCATCATCATGCTCTACACAGTGCCGGCCTTAATCGTGTTTGCTCTCACAGGAAACGTTGACTGGAAGCTTGGAATCGCACTCGGTGCAGGTAACTCACTCGGAGGGTGGTGGGGAGCTAGGGTCTCTGTAGTGGGAGGAGAGAAGGTGATTCGTACTATTCTCGCTCTTTCCATTATCATCATGGCTCTCAAGCTCTTCGGTGCTTATTGAGCTCAATTTTTTCCTAAGCCCATAAAGAGTCAAGTTACACCTCCCTTTGGTTTAATAGGAAATGAAAGAGGTGTTCTAAAGATTCATAAGTTCAGGGTCATCTCCAGGATAGTTGATAAAAAATTATTCCTCAAGCGAGTCGCAGAAAGAGATAATTGAGAAAAGCAGGTGATTAAGAGCCGGAAGATTAGCTGAAGAATGAAGGTCTCTTGTGCTTCTATTAATCTTAATTTTAAAAAATAAGATATCTATTCCCCTTCCCCTGGAATTTTCGAGAGCTAATTTGGAGAAGTTCCCTCATTTTAATCTTAAAAATAAAGATAGGGCTTTAAGGGGCAAAATCAGAGGACTATCCTCTTTCTCCTGAATTTTAGCTTCATGGTCAGAACTTTATCCGTGGAGAAAATGCGGGCAGCGACTATGATGAGAAAGATGAAGAAAAAAATCATGTAGATTATTCCGCCAATTACGGCTTTGTAATTACCAAGAAGGAGGTTCTGGGTGGTTAAGAAGGGATGGGAAAAAGGAATGGCCCAGACAAGAAGCTTTACCGGAAGTGAGAGGGTTCTGATGTCACTGAAGAAAGAAAGGAAATAGGGAATCAAGACGAGAAAAATGAGCGGCATGATCAGGCTCTGGGCGCTTCTGTAATCTTCAGCAAGAACACCCAGAATAGTGGCAAGAGCGAGGGCACAGAGAATGGCAATGAAAAGTGAAAGCCCGAGGAAAAAATAGCTCTCTGCAGTCATAGAAAGGCCGAGTTTCTGGATTACCGCAGCAAGCCCCGATGCCTCCACCCTTTCAGAAACATCCCCCATGAAGCCTGACATGTAATACCTGAATCCAAACATGTAGATTACGGCTGAAAGCAAACCCACCAGACCTGCGCTAAGCATCTTGGCGGTGACGATTGAAGCACGGTTTATGGGAACGGTGAGAAGGGTTTCGAGTGTCTTATTTTGCTTCTCCATGGCTATGGCAGAGATGACCATCTGAGAGGAATAAACGATAATCATCATCAAGATTATGGGAACGAAAACCGACTGTGAAGAAACAAATCCAGCGATGCTTGCTGCAGTCCCTTCTGCCATCCTTTCTCTGACGATGACAAAATCTCTACTCTTTATCGGTTTTTTCACCCTCTTCGGGTCTAAATCGGGCATCTTACTTTTCAAAAAATTATCCGAAATGTACTCGTTTAAAGCAGAGATAACATTCCCCAGCACCACTGAGCTTCGACTCCCTATTAGAGAAAAACTTCTCAGAATGGAATAAGTCTCTATTTCTTTCAATTCAAAGCTAGTCATAGATTCACCGAAGCCCTGAGGGATGACCAAAAGAAGGTTGATATCCTTCAGTTTAGCCCATTCGATTGCCTTTTCCTTGTCTTTTTCTGAGACCAACAGCAGTTCGAAGTTTGCCAGGCGGAGACCCTGGTTCAGCTCTTTAGAAAATCTCGACTCATCCAGATCAAGGACAGCAATCTTCTGGGGGCGGAGCGTCTTTTTCATCTCACTTTTTGCCATCTGCCCTATTATGTAGAAGAGGACGATGGTGAAAACCAAGGAAACAATCAACTGGATGTTAATCAGTTCCCTTATTTCCTTAAAGAAGAGATTAATGAATTTTTTCATCTCAGCGCACTCCTGAAGACCTCTTCCAGGTTATTCGCCCTGTATTTTTCCTTGAGGCCCTGTGGTGTTCCAGAGTCAAGGATTACTCCCTTGTCGATGAGAGCAACCCTATCAGAAAGGAATTCAATTTCGAGCATGTTGTGGGAAGAAAGAAGGATAGAGATTCCTTCCCTTGCAAATTTCTTGATGATTTCTCTTACTTCTAAAGCATTGATTACATCAAGCCCAGAAGTCGGTTCATCCAGAATGGCCAGGTCTGGTTTTGTCATGAGAGCTCGTGCCAGAAGGAGCTTTCTTATCATTCCCTTTGAATAGGTCCCCGCTTTTTCGTTGAGGCGAGGCCCGAGGTCAGCAATCGACCTTGCCCTTTCTACTATCTCCTCTGCTTCTTTATCTGAGTGAGCGTAAAACCTCGCCATGAATTTCAAATAATCTAAACCCTTGAGGTTCCTGTAGGCACCGGCTTCCTCAGGTAAATAACTGATTCTTTCCCTGAACTTTTCGGGCTCTTTTCTCAAGTCATAACCAAGCAAGGTAACCTTCCCAGCTGAAGGGGAAAGGAGGGTGGCGACGATGCGCAGGGTGGTGGTCTTGCCAGCTGCGTTTGGACCTATGAGGGCAAAGACTTCTCCGTGGTTAACTTGGAAGCTGATCCCTTTAAGCGCCTCAAGACTTCCATAGTACTTCCTCAATCCATCAACTTCTAGCAACGCATTCATTCAAACCTCCTCTTCGATTATGAAGAGATTTTAAGAAAGTTTTTAAAAAATGTAAAATTAAAAGCTAAAAAAGAAGACTCTTCAAATGCAGAAGAAGAGATTAGTCCCTTTCCCTCACCGAGTCTTTTAGATATATAATTAAAATTCAAAATGAGGGTGACTTTAATTCTCAATTGAGTTATTAAAAGGTAGATGAAAGAGAAGAGAAAAATCCTGGTTACCTCAGCTCTTCCCTATGCAAACGGAGACATCCATCTCGGCCATCTCCTTGAATACTTGCAGACAGATTTCTGGGTTAGGTTTCAGAAAATGCGTGGACACGAATGTCGCTACATGTGTGCTGATGACACCCACGGTTCTCCCGTGATGATAAGCGCCAGAAACAAGGGTATCTCTCCTGAAGAGTTAATCTCTTTTTATCACCAGAGACACATCCGCGACTTCAAAGATTTCGAGATTGAATTCGATAATTATTACACGACCCACAGCAGGGAAAATAAGGAGCTTGCCGAAGAGATTTATTTAAAAATGGTTGAAAATGGTCACGTAGTCGAAAAAAAGATTAAACAACTCTACTGTGAGAGGGATGGCCTTTTCCTCCCAGATAGATTTGTAACAGGAAGATGTCCTTCATGCGGCGCAGGGAATCAGTATGGAGATTCATGCGACGCCTGTAGCTCCACCTATTCTCCCTCAGACCTCATTGACCCCTGTTGTGCCCTCTGCGGGAGTAAACCTGTGGAGAGAGAGAGTGAACACTTATTTTTTCGTCTGAACAATTTTCGGGATTTTCTCAGAGAATGGGTGAGGGGTCACACTTCTAAGGAAATTGCCAACAAACTCGATGAATGGCTCAAGGAAGAGCTGAGAGATTGGGACATTTCTCGAGATGAACCTTATTTTGGCTTCGAAATACCAGGAAAAAAAGGAAAATATTTCTATGTCTGGGTTGACGCACCTATAGGTTATATAGCCTCCACCAAGAACTGGTGTCAAAGAAATGCCAGAGATTACAGGGAATTCTGGAAGAACGAAGATTCTGAGCTCTATCATTTCATAGGGAAAGACATCATCTATTTCCATATTCTCTTCTGGCCAGCAATGCTCAAGAATGCGGGCTACAAAACTCCTGACGAAGTCTTCGTCCATGGCTTCCTCACCATAAACAACGAAAAAATGAGTAAGTCGAAGGGAACATTCATCAAAGCCCGCACCTACCTAAATTTCCTCGAGCCATCCTATCTTCGCTATTACTATGCAAGCAAGATGACTCCTTCCATCGAAGACGTAGACCTAAATTTCGAAGATTTTATCCTGCGCGTGAATGCGGAACTTATCGGGAAAATAACCAACCTCGCCTCAAGGAGCGTCCAGATGCTACGGAAAATTCAACCTGGCATCGGAAGAATAGACAATGATGGTTATGAACAGATAAGAAAGGTTCAGGAGAAGGCAGAAAAGGTTGCCTCCCTGTATGAAGGCCGCTATTTCTCAAGGGTGGTCACCGAGGTGAGAAAAATAGCAGAAGAGGCCAATAAATACATAGATGAGAGGGAACCGTGGAAAATAGCAAAAGAAGAACCGCAAAAAGCAATTGCGGTGCTTGGAGCAACAATCAACGTCTTCCGTCTCATTTCAATCTATCTTAAACCTATCCTCCCTTCTTACACGCAAAAGGTTGAGAATCTTCTCAAAGAAGAGCCCTACCACTGGAATTCCATTGACAAGATACTTGAGGACCATGAGCTAAACGAGTACCAACATCTCGCCACAAGAATAAGCATGGATTCAATAAGAAAAATTCTGGATGAAGCAAGGGGAAAATAGTCTTTAAAAATTTATCTTCTGCTCTTCTTAAAACGAAAAGTTTCGATTGAAAAAATCATGAAGGAGGGGATATTTTAAAACTATTCTAGGGAAAAAGATTACCCCTAGGCCAACATCTTCTTATTCTAGACTATTCTAAACCCGAGAGCTGATTTACAGATATTGAAATTAAGAAATTTTTCAATTTAGAGAATACTCTCAAGGGTCTTAAGCCCTTCAAACACATCCTGCTTGAGGTTAACTCGAAACACTTTCCTTCCTCTCTTCTTAAGTGCCTGGTAGTCACCCTTTGCCTGGGCTTTGATCAGTTTCCTGAAGGAATAATCTGTTTCGGGTATCTTCACCTCCTCTTCAGGCTCATCCACAATCTGAAGGAAGAGCCCCTTATTTGGGCCTCCCTTGTGGAGCTGCCCTGTGGAGTGAAGAAACCTGGGTCCAAAACCGAGGGTCGTTGCCAGCCCGCTCTTTTTGAGAAGTTTTAGGCGCAAGGATTGAAGAAACCTTTCGTTCAAAGGTGAAGGAGGGAGATAGGCGTGGAGGCTGAGATAATCCCCTTCCTCAATTTCCCCAAGCCATCTCCGAAGAGCCTGGGAAAGCTTCTCTGGTTCATCGATTGAAAATTCGAGAATCCTCTCCTCACCTTTACCCTCCCTCTTTTCCCAGTCCATCATTCTTTGAGTATACTCTTTGGTAAGTTCCACATCGGGTTGATCGAAGGGATTTACACCGAGGGCGCTACAGGCAAGGGCTACAGCAATTTCCCAAGAGAAAATTTCCCCTCCCAGCTCATATTTATTCTTGAGTTTAAGCAAAATCCAGGGATGATGAAGGCTTTCCATCTCCCTCAGTTTCTTCACGGTCTCTTCTTTCCCCTCTTCCTCAAGCACAAAAAACACAAAAAACCTATCCTTTCCATATTCTGCACAAGAAACCTCAGGTTCATCCACCACAGGAATGATTCCCTTTCCCTCCTTTCCTGTGCTTTCTGCAATGAGCTGTTCGAGCCAGTTAGGGAAACTCCGCAGTGAAGAAGAAGCCAAGAAAGTCAACTTATCCCGCTCACTCGCTATCTCCGCTAGTGAAGCAGCGAGGAAAAAAGCGGTTGATTTATCTTCAGGGACACAGAAGGCCGAGCTTTCGGCGGCAATTAAACCATTTTCGACCAATTTCCTAACCTCGACTCCAGAGCAAGCAGCGGGAAGGAGTCCAAATTCTGAAAAAGCTGAGTAGCGACCACCTACATCTTTCCTCGGATTAAAGACCTCCCAGAATTTTCTCTCCTCTGCAAGCTTATGGAGTGGAGTCCCTTTGTCTGTGATGGCTACAAAGTTTCTTCCTGGCTCAGGAATCTTAAGCCTTGCCTTCTCCCAGAAATAACGGAAAAGGGAAAGAGTCTCCAGGGTAGTTCCAGATTTACTCGAGATGATAAACAATGTCTGTGAGAGATCCAGATTCTTTTCAAGAGAGAGAACCGCCTGAGGATGGGTGCTATCAAAGATAAGAAGTTCTGGGTAACCTTCTGCCTTTCCGAATACCTTAGAGAAGACTTCGGGAGCAAGACTCGCCCCCCCCATCCCCAAGACAATCACCCCCTTAATTCCTCTCTCCCTGACTCTGGAAGAAAATTCCTCTAATCTCTCAAGTTTTCCCTCCATTTCTTGAGGAAGCCCAAGCCATCCCAAACGGCCCTCAGCCTCAGAGACTCGCTTTCTAACCCAAAGAGTGAGGTCCTTTCTCCACAGGCGAGGAGAAATACCTTTCATCTTCCACTCACTCACCCTCTCCTCTGTCTTTAATTGGTAATTGCTGAGTGCAAATTCCAGCCTCTTCAATCTATCTCCCGAATGCATCTTTTCCTCAAGAGCGATGAGTAATAAATCAAAGGAGTGTCTCAATGATTCAAGCTCTTTCTTCTGCAGCTCCTCCCCTATCTGCTGAAGATTTATTCCCAGAGAACCAAGCTTTTCTATGAGTGCCTCTTCCCCCCCCATCTCTTTTTCAAGAGAAACTTTTCTTTTTCCCACTTTCCGAAAAGCTTCAAGAGCAGATGGCGAAAGAATAAATCCTGTTTCTCTGTCAATTAGCCTCTCAAAATAATAGAGCTCAGGATAAGAAGCATCCTTCCTCATCGCCTCAACCCACATTATTCTCAGGGCTCTTGCCCCCCTCTCCCTAGCCTTCCTCCATTCTCCTCCCTCAACAATTTCTTTTTCTTTTTTGAGGATTAATTTTGCTAGGGCAAAAGCAACTTTCCCCCTTAGTGCCAGGGCTTCTTCTTTCTTAATAATTTTGAGTTCCTCATCAACTCTACTCTCGAGACTAATCAAGGAAAAAGAGGCAAGGGAAATAACTCTTTCAGCTCTTTGACACTTTTCTATTCCTCTCAAATAGGCTTTAGCCACCTCTTCGTAATGCGCAAGCGAAAAGATATGCGTCACATTGACACTTATTCCTTCTGAAATCAGGCTCTCAAAAAGAGAGAGGCCTTCTCTGGTGGCGGGAATTTTTATCATTACATTCGGACGATTTATCTCTCTTAGGATGCGCCTTGCTTCCTCGATGCCTCTTCCTTCCTCTTGGTAAACATGCGGGTCTAAATCAACGCCTACAAAACCATCCTCCCCTTCGCTTTCTTCATAGATTCTGAAGAAAAAATCCGCTGCGAGCCTTACATCCTCAAGAGAAAGCTTCTCATAGAGAGCTTGGGAAGAGGAGCGTGGTTCGAAGCTCAAGAAGTGCTTTAAATCCTCTTCATAATCATAGCTTTGAGCAATGACCCTTCTCATCAGGGAAAAATTTCCCATGATTCCTGAAACCCCCTCCTCAATCAAATCTCTAAGCCTTCCCCCTTCAAAGAGGCTCCGTCTCAGGTAATTGAGCCATAAAGATTGCCACTTTTTCCTTGACTTTTTCAGGGGATTAACTTTCATCTCGAGAACTTTCCTTAGACTCTCATTAGCTATCCTACTTCTTAAATTGAAACGGCACCATTTTCCTTCTTAGCTTAAAGTTGGGCAAGAAGACCCCTAATCCTGCCTGATTATCTTCTTTAAGAGAGCCATCCTTTCCTTCAAATTTTCAGATTGAATGAGAAAAGAACCGCAAACGAATTTATTTGCGCCTGCCTCCTCAGCCAGGGCAATTGTCCTCGGGTTTATTCCTCCATCTACCTCTATCTCCAGTTCAGGTCTTAGCATCCTCAATTTTCTCACCTTTTCCAGAGTCTCGGGTAAGAATGGACTCCCATAAAAACCCGGCTTAACCGTCATCACTAAAACCTGGTCAAGAGCTTGAAGATAATGCTCGATACCCTCGAGTTCAGTCTCAGGGTTAAGGGCAAAACCTATCTTTTTTTTTCTTTCTTTTGCCTTCTGAATGATTTTCTCCGGGCTTCGCAAAGCCTCAAAATGAGGAATAATCACCTCGATTGCCTCATGCTCTTTCTCAATCCACTCTTCTGGTTTCTGAATCATGAGATGGGCTTCAAAACAATACTCCCTCTCAGGGAGTTTGAAATCAAAGTCGAGAGAATGATTGGGGACAAACCTTCCATCCATTATGTCGAGTTGGAGCAAAGTGGCATTCCCTGCTATCTTGAAAAGTATCTCATCCAACTCTCCCTGGGATTTAGCGATTATGGAAGGAATGATAATCTTCTTCATCTCATCTTTTCGTTTTCATAAGCAGCTATTTTCATGAGGCGCCTCAAGTGTCTTTCTTCCCCGCTGAAGGGGGTGCTCAACCAGATTGAGACTATTTTCTTTATCTTTTCAAAAGGAAAATGCCTGGCTCTCAATCCCAGCACATTGGCGTCATTGTCTCTGCGGGACATTTTTGCAGAATAGGCGTCATAGGCAGTAACCGCTCTTATTCCTCTGACTTTATTGGCAGCCATCACCATCCCTGTCCCTGTGCCGCAAATTAGAATGCCCTTGAGCTCAGGGTTTTCTGCGACTCTTTCAGCGACTCTAAAGGCGTAATCAGGATAATCCACTGAAGCTTGAGACTCAACACCCAGGTCTTCGAAATCGACCTTCTTCCTTTTTAAGTATTTCTTTATCCTTTCCTTTACCCTGAAACCCGCATGGTCAGAGGCAATAATGACTCTCATCTCTTGCTCCCTTGGCTTATTGAATCTTTACTCCCGATATGAGTAGACTTTTCCTCAATCTTCATCTATATCTCCCTCAAAGCGAAAACTTCTCAAACTTTTCCTGCGCTCTCATTCGAACCTGTAGACAAACCCGTCATAACCTGGTTCCCTGAAATTTTCGACGAATTTTGTGATGACTCTTGAAAATACAGTCTTACTTTTCTTCAAGTTTTCTCTCAAAATCGAAATGGGAGTGGGAGTCTCTTGAACTCCATTGGCATAATCAACGCCAAAACCGATTAGCACACAGGGGATTTCAAGCTCTCCAGCGAGGATAACTTCAGGCCCAGCGGTCTGACTGACAAAAGAGGCGTAGGTTGAGAGCATTCTTATTTCTGCCTGAGAATTGAAGCGTGGACCTGTGACATAAGCATAAGTAGCCTGGGTGATGGGGTCATCGGCTGCTTCAATCATCTGCCTTCTCAATTCATCTGAAAAAGGCTTTTGAAAAATGTAATGTCCCCTCGCCTTCTCTCCAATCTCATCATAAATGGTGCAGGCCTCTCCTCCAGGAAGTCTGTTTTCTGGAAAATAAATATCATCGAACACTACTAACCTGCAGAGTGGAATCTCAGGTTTTAGAACACCACAGACTGTGGTCAAAAGCAGAGCCTTGGCTCCCATATTTTTCAGGGCTTGAAGATTTGCCCTGTAATTTATCAGATTGGGTAAAATTATATGCTTTCTCCCGTGACGGGCGATATGCCCTATCTTCTTTCCCTTCATTTCACCAATCGAAACTCGGGCATCCCCGAATTTTGTGTCTACTCTTAACTCTTCCACTGATTCAAGACCGGGAAGGTCATAGAAGCCTGTGCCGGAAATTATGGCAAGCTCAATCATCATTTTCCTCCAGCGCTCCTGTTGGAGCCAAGATAATTACCCAAATCTTGACGATAGCACTTTCGCTTACTCAAGGAAATTAGTTTTTAGCTATAGCAGAGGAAAACGCCCTCTGTCAATAATTCTTAAGATTTCAGGGAAGGAAATTTATTCTCCAGAATATCCTCGATTAAAAACCAGGTGTTATGGTGAACTGAAAATACCATCCTTTCTTCGGTCTATCGAAGGGTTTGACAAAATTCACTCCAATTACCAGGTATCCGAAAAGATTAGTTCGCAAGCCAACCCCTGCGCTCTTAACCGGCTCTCTTTCCCCTCCAAACAAAGATGGTTCGTGTTCACTATCCCACGCCAGCCCAGCATCAAAAAATGTCAGGAATTCAAGGGGGAAAACTCCATAGTAGCCCTTGCCCACTCCGAGTATCTGGAAAAGAGGGAAACGAAGCTCAATATTGGTGATGAGCATCTTGCTTCCCAGAAGCCGATAGAAATCAAAACTCTCCTCTCCTGAAAATTCTTCCATTTCAAATGAACCTGTGTTATAGCCTCGCACCAGGGATTCATATCCGAGATAGAGGGGATAAAGGCGGCTATCCTCTCCACCTGAGCCGTAACGTCCATAATGAAGAATACGGAAAGCAAGGGTGAAGGGTCTCTTAGGCATCAAATAGCGTCTGTAATCAGCAAGAATTGTATAAAAATTGATCGTTCCCAGAAAGGGCGAAACCTCAAGCCTGTAAGCCTGTCCGAGGATAGGGCTTGCAGCACCGAAAAAGGAACTGTCATAGACAAGGGCAGCAGCCGCGTATGCGAAATGAAGTCCTGGAGGAGCCGGAAGCTCAATTTTTTCGCGGATGATCTCTCTCCCATCTATGAGCGAGTAAGCTCTTGTCCACACGTCTCTATCGAAATCTATGAACCTGTATCCTGCTGAGAGCTCAAAGCGCTGAACCTGGGAAAAAGGATAGGCAGCAAATCCACCTACCTGGTAGTTTATTTGCCTGTAGATGTACTCTTCCTCGATGTAGGCAGGGATTCCTAGGACTTCACCGTAGCTCTGCCTGAAGGCACCCGTGACGTACGGAATTCGCTCCACCACTCCTCCCCAGTTGAGGCGAAGGCGGCTATTCTGATAGCCAACCAAGCCGGCTGAGTCCTCAAGACGGCTAGTGAGCTGAAACATCGAAACGAGCGTGTGATAGCCTAGCATGTCGCTGAAGAAGAGAGCAACCCCTCCTCCGGCATAGGTTCCGTATCTATCGGCACCAACTGCTAACTGTGGTTGACTCACATAGTCCAGGGCAAGTTTCGGTTTATAATCTTCAGCCTTATGGGCACTCTCCTTAGGAAGCCCAAAAAGAGGATTCTTCAAGAGCCCGATTAGCTCCCCCTCAGGCTTTTCTCGAGGAGGAAGAACCGCAGGGAAAGCCTCTGCAAGCTTGATGATTGGTTCCCGCTCTTCAAATCTACCTTGAATCGGGTCCAGGGAATAGATGCTGTACCTATCGTTCTCGTAGACGCAATAGGCAAGTCGACCGCTTTCCTGAGCGATGGAGATAGCAGGGCTTTCACTCGTTATCCCGCTCACCCCAGTGAAGAGGTTTGTAATCTGGTAGACCCTTCCGTTTTCGAGGTCCTTACGGTAGATGTTTGGAATTCCATTCTGGTCTGAAATGAAATAAAGGCTCTTCGAATCCAGAGACCATTGAGGATTGATGTTTTTAGCTCGGGAAAAGGCTTCTACTCTCTGAATCTTACCTGTCTCAGGTTCGAGGAGAGCAAGCTCTAACTCCCCGACGCTTAGAATTGAAAGCTCTGTGGAGAAGCGGTCAGTGACAAAGGCTATCGATTTCCCATCCGGGGACCATGCAGGGTAGAGGTCTGAAAAGGGGTCATCGGTCATTCTCCTCGTCTCATTCTTTTCCAAATCATAAATAAAAATATCGGAAAACCCACCCGAGAGAGCCGAAAAGGCAACAAACCTTCCCTCAGGAGACCAGGTAGGATTCAGAATCTCTCCAAGTTGGGGAAAAATAATTTCTTTCTCAATCTTTCCCTTTTCGATATCGACGATGACCAAAGCCGGTTTTCCCTTTGTTATCGCAGCAAACAGAAACCTCTTTCCCTCTTTATCCCAGACACCTGAAGATTTTATAAACTGAAGGCTTTCGAAATGGGGGTCGACAGCCGTTTTCACCAGCTTCCGAATTATTTTACCCGTTTCTGCATCGGCGAGGTACATATCTATGGAGAAGAGGTCACGAGAAGAGAGAAAAACGATCCGCTTTCCATCAGGACTCAAGGAAGGCGAGAGGTTTAATCTATTTTCATCTGTCCCTTCAAAAAGCACACGGCTTCCCTTTGCCCTCATCTCTGTCTTCTCGGAAAGGGGCTTATAGACCTTTTCCATCGATTCATGCCAATCTTTAGAAAGGTCGTCAAGCGATAAGCCCACCAATCTCTGGATAACTGCCTCATGGTCTCCGACGCGACCCACGCCTTTCATGATTTTGGCTACCATCTCATCGCCCCATCTTCCGGTAATGTATGCCCATAAGGCCTGGCCATATCGGTAAGGAAAATATTGGGGGTCTGTCAGCTTTTTTATCTGGGGGAGCCTCTTTCTTTCTGTGGCATCCCTCATCCACATGGCAGTATTCGGATCAACCGAGCCTATGGAGAGGTATTCGGCAAGCCCTTCTATAAACCAGAGCGGAAGTCTGAGTGCAGTGGGTGCGGCAGTGGCATAGCGGGGATGGGCTTGCGAAGTTATGTCAAACTGAAAGGCATGTACTAGCTCATGTCCGATGACACGGTCTGTATCTTGCAAACAGGAGCCAACAGGGAGCACTATGCGCCTCTTGAATAACTCCGTCACACCCCCTGTCCCCTCGCCAATCACCCCGGGTATGGCGGTTGTCTGCTGGAAATGGGGGGAGCTGGCATAGAGGATTAAAGGCTGTCTTCCTCTCAGTTCATGGTTTAAAATTCTTGAGAGACGGGCATACCAGCGCTCTGCTGCTCTGGCTGCAAATTCAGCAGCTTGTTGTGCTTCGGGGTAGAAATAGAGGTCAAAATGCTCGGTTCTGATTACTTTAAAATCAAAACGCTCGTACTGAACCTTGTTGCGCCCGAAATACTGGGCATTTCCTAATTTTAGACAGAGTCCAAAGAAAAAAATAAAGAGCAGAATTAAGATGATTAACTTAAATTTAAACTTGGAATTCACCTCATTTTCTCCTTTTTTTCATTCATTTTCTATAATATATCCTATTTAATCTATAAATATAGTAATATTTTAGGGAGACCTCTCTTGCTGAATTCGAAATAAGGTAGAAGCTTGCCCTGCTAACATTTCTTCCACCCTCCATCCCTCAAGCCTCCTTTAATTCATTTTCAGAAGAGGAAAGGATTCAACGGGCTCTTCTTCCTTTTTTCCATAATTAATAAACATTTTTAATTCATAAAAGTTGCAAAATTTGTGCCAAATTTTTTCTCCATGAGCCATTCTTCTCCCCGTCATTGAAAAAGGATAGATATCATTACTCAAGCTCTCACCAATCACCTTCTATTTAATCTCTGTTTTCCATAAATTTCAAGGATAGAAATTCAAACTCCTTCCAATTCAAAAGAGTAGATAAAGAAGATGAACATCTTCCCTTAACCGTTGAGTCCAATTTCCATCTTCTCTTCAAGCAAAATGCTCTCGGGGTGAGTACATGGATTTCAAACCTCGCTTCATGCTCTTAAGGTTCATCTCCTGAGGGGGCGGATAAAGATTTCAAGCGTCGAAGGGGAAGATATCATTGAATTAGCTGAGGGTTTAAAAGCTTGAATATTAGCTAAGTGAAGAATGTAATTTTTCTTTTTTTTAAAGGCCTGAAAAGCAACATTAATTTTTTCTTTTCCTTTTTCCCCAATTTACCTTAATCAAATAAAGAGCCCTTTATCAATTAAAACTCCCTGGGCTAAAGCCCCGGGTTTTAGCCCTGTGGCATACTCTGACTATGGGTTGCCTCGCTGCTAGCAGATATACTTCTTTCCTACTTCTTCATCTACTTTTCCTTCCCTCTCAGCAAATTACCCATCCCCCTAAAGCTCTCCCCCCATAAGAATCCTACCTCTCCTTAAATTCTTTCCTCAGCACCCAACTCATGCCACCCTTGAATATCCTCACCACCTCGGCCACCCTGATATGGGTGGCAACTCCACCACAAGATGAGCATGAGCACCTTGTCGACTCATCTCGCCGATCCACCACCCGTTCATTTTATACGCCTCGGAGATGAGCCTTTTGAGCCGGATGGCTATTTTACCTTGGATCATGCGTCTTCGATATTTTGGAATCCATACCAGATGATATTGCAGTCTGTGCTTTGTAGGAGATCATCTGGCATATCTGACTATAGCCAGATTATGCCGGATTTTCCTCCACTTCGCCAGCCAGAGCTGGCTCTTTTCGGGGTGCCATTCATCCTTAGGCTAAGGCCTGGGTTTTCCTGGTTTTTTCTATAAACTCCTCTTAGAGGAGAAGAAAAACGAAGAGAGAACAGTAAGGTTAAAGGTCATTACTTTTACGCAAAGCATAAATTTAAAGAAGAGCCAAATTTCTATTGGAATACTCCTCGGCTCTAAGGTGAGAATAAATTTCATTTTTCGGAGATAATAATCTCCTCAATCTCGGCTTTACTCAACTGATTCTCTGGGATTTTATTCTCTCTTTTTATGAAATTACCTGCTGTATTTCCCCATCAATTGTCCTTGAGCCAGGATATGTCCCTTCATTGCCTCCAGAAGCTGTGCCTTCGTTGCCTCTGCATGAAGCTTCATTTGAGCATCCAGCGCATAGAGCTTAAAATAATAGCGGTGTGTTCCACCTGGAGGGCATGGCCCGCCGTAACCTATTTTGCGGAAATCATTCATCCCCTGTCTTCCTCCATTGGGCAGTTCCCTCTCAGGCGGGATCCCTTCTTCAAGTCCCTTCAAATCCCCGGGGAGATTGAATAAAACCCAGTGCACCCAAGTTCCTCCAGGTGCATCAGGATCGTCACAGATAAGGGCAAGCGTCTTTGTCCCCTCGGGCAGAGACTCCCACGAAAGAGGCGGAGAAACATCATCGCCATCACAGGTATACTTTTCCGGAATCATTCCCCCTTCCTCGAAGGCCGAGCTAAAAATTTTTATTTCCATCTTCCTTCCTCCTCCCTCCAAAAAATATTCAGGTTCTGAATTAATTAATAAAGCAAAGAAGACGATAAGTGGAAAAAGAATTTTCCTCATCTCTTTCCTCCGGCTTAACTCCTTGATTCCCAAAATATTATTTGAAGTAAATCATCTTTCTTCTCCCTTATAACAGGAGAATAAGGTCAAGTCAATCCTCCTCTTTTTTAACAGATCTTAGAATCCGCGCCTCCTTGAGAAGAAAAGGAAAAAGGTGGATAGGAAACTTTTCAAGGAACTCAGTACCTTGAAGCCAAAAAACAAAGATAAAGAACTTGAAGTAGAAATTATTTCGGCTTTAAGTGCAAAAATACCCAAATTTTCGAGTCATTTCTTACCCGAGCCAATAGTTACGCTTTCAAGGAGATTTCCCCTGATGAAAAAAGCTATATCTTTTCTCTTCTAAGCAAGAAATAAGCCACTAAGGAACCTGAGAAAAAAGTTTCCTTGAGCCCTTAAAACCTTACTTCCTTGGGAATTATTCCTTAAATCCCACCTAAAAGCCAGTGATTCATCCTCTAAAATTAGGATGGGCTTCGTGCCGACCTAGACCTATCCAAAATGTTAAGATAAATTATCTCTTAAATCCTCCTTAAGATGTGCTCAACCTGAGTTCGAGTTTAATAAATTTTTCCTTTGTTTTTAAAACTTCTTATTTAAACCATCCTTTAAAAAAGAAACCTTGACCATAACCTCAGGAAACTGATTCTTCTGCTCTTTTCTTCCTCCGATCCCTTAAATTAAGAAACAGAGAAGAAAAAAAGGACAGCCCCAGGAGGAAGACTGCCACAATGTCCATCGTCTTTTGTTTAACCTCCCATCCGGTCAGGGAATCAACCAGGAATTTGGTGTACGATGAAGGGAGCTCATGGTGACCAAGTTTCATCCTCACCTCCCAGTGCCAGTCTGTGCTGGGGCAGTAACCAAACCCATACCAGATTCCAAGCACAACCCAGGAAAATGCGGTCAAGAGAATGACGATGAGGTTTGCAAACCTCGTCTTCTTCAAAGTCCAGCCCAAGAGGATGAAAAAAATGAGAAGAGTATGAAAGAAATAAAAGAATAAGTTGAGAAAACGATAAATCATTCTTCCCTGGCTACAGAAAGAATCTTTTCGATTAGCTCTGGCTTATCAGGGAGAAGGTTACTCTTTGGAAGCCGGGGTAAGAGAATGGCCCAGTTTCTATCGGCTGCGAACACTCTCTTAAAAAGTGGCAAAGCCTCATCAACTCTTTCAAGGGAAGCAAGGGTGACGGCATGCCAGAAAACCATCTCCAAGTTCTCAGGGGAGAGCCTTTCGGCTGCTTGATACTCTCTCAAGGCTCCCTCAATATCACCCAAGGCCACAAACTCATCGCCTCTATTCATGTGCTCATAGGCTCTATGAACGCGAATGAGTCTCTTTAATTCTTCGAGGGGTTGAGGATGGTCTTCGACCCTTAAATCAATGATGCGGTCTTTCCAGGGTTGGGAGGATGGTTTACCTGAGACGACAAGAATCGCAGCAGATTGCCGACCCCGAATGTCTCCCCCCTCCTGCTCAGCAGCCTCAAGAGCTGCCATCAAGCGGTCGATTAAATCTCCCTTTGTTCTCTGATAGGCTTCTGCCATCGCTTTGGGGACTGTGTCTTTGAGCATCAGATTAGCCTGGCACGAAAATTCTTCTCCTATTACGTGCCCGGCCTCTGCGATGCACAATTTTCCTGTATGAACTGCGACTCGTCCCTTGCTATCTATCATCGCCACCTGTCTCACTTCTTTCTGGGAGTCAATTTCAAGAAGGGCTTTGAGGGCTTCTGGAGCGCTCTTCCCTCTCTTCATCAGATAGATGCCCAGCGGACCGTAGGAAGGTTCGACAAAAGATTGTGTAGCCACAGCTCCGACGCCTGCCTCTGCCCAGGAGACAATCGCTCCCACAGAGAACCAATGGGATTGGACCGCAACCCCGAGCTCTCCACTCTCCTTATCTCGGGCTACGATGGAGTAAGTATGAGTAAGCTTCTCTCGGCCAACTCTACTCGATAGCAATGATTTTCCCCCTTTTTCAAGCTTAAAGGGAATCAAAAATAGGGCAGAGACTAAAAAAAGAAAGAAGCTATTTCTTTTTTTCATGATGACCTCCTTCACCTTTAAAATTTAAGGCTCTTCTCCACAAAAGTTGTGAAAATGGGGAAGTGAAAAAGGAAAAGAAGTGAATCCTTCTTTCTCCTTTCAATAAACTTTGGAAATTTAGGTCTCTAATTAAAGTCGAAGACATAAAAAGTCCTCACTTTCTGAAAATTAAACCCTCTTTCATTTAAAACTTGCTTATCACCTTTTATTAAAAAAACTCCTTTCAGTCAAGAAAGAACTTTAAAGTCTCCCCCAATCCAAAGCTAAAAAAATAGCTTTATTAATGATGAATCGTTGGATGAGAAGAGAAAGTGATAAGGAAAAATATTATTACAAAATTAATTGTTCAGAAATAAATAAAAATGGCTCATCTGCTGATTAGTTGATGAAAATTTTAATTCTCGGTTGGATGACTGAAAGATATCATTGAGGCAAGCAAATGAAGAATGAGCCTTTTCTTACTCTCATTAACCTTATCCCTTAAGTTGAAAGAAAATATCGATTTCTTCTCTTTTTGTGCCATAATTATTTTTATTAACTAACCTGAAGAAGAGCCATAAACATTTTTTTCCACGGTACAAAATTTTAAAGAGGGCTTTAGAATTAGATTTTTCTGCTCTTCGATGGCTGGATTTCTAAAAAAACTAATCGCCTTCTTTAATATTCTATTTTCAGGATTTTTGATATCGCTTTCCCAACCTGATATAATAAAAAAAGTTTAAAAGGAGAGAATTAAAATGAGGAAACCTATAATTTTTCTTTTTATATTTTTTTCAGCAATCCTGAGCTTGATGATTCTTTCCCTCAATTTGCCCCTTCAATCCAAGGTCTTTGCCATGGTCGAGGGCGTGGTTAAAGCTGAAGACGGAAAAGTGATCCCAGGAGCGAAAATCATCATGATTTTCACCGATGATGGAGAAAAGATTGAGTTCAGCACAGACAACAAAGGCAGGTTCCGAAAGCCCAACCTCCGTCCCGGGACCTGGACATTAGGAGTGATGGCAGAAGGCTTCCAGCCTAAACAATTGACCGTGGAACTTTCTGCAATCCGCAAGAACCCCGAGCTAGAAATAATCCTCATCCCTCTACCCGAGTCTCCTTTCGCTCGAGGAGATGCCCTCTACAAAGAGGGAAAATATCAAGAAGCCCTTGAAGAATACAAGAGACTCGTTGAAGAAAAACCCGACCTCTATCTTGCCTATGATAAAATCGGACTATGCTATCTAAGAATCGAAGATCAGGAAAACGCAATCCTCTACTTCAAGAAGATGCTCGAATATGAACCAGACTCGATTGATACGCTGATCAACCTCAGTGCCATCTATTTTGAGCAGGGAAATCTTGAGGAAGGGATGAAATATTTCAAGCAACTCGATGAATCAAAGCTCAATGACCCTGCAACTTTCTATAACATCGGGATTCTATTTTTCAAAAACGGCGAGACAGAAATAGCCATAAATTACCTTAAGAAATGCATCTCCCTCGATTCAAACTTTGTGGACGGATATTATCAACTCGGTCTTGCCAACCTCAATAAAGGTGACCTCGAAGCAGCAATAGAAAATTTTGAAAAGGTGATTGAGCTCGAGCCTGAGTCTGAAAGAGCAGAGATGGCGAAGAAAATTCTTCAGAGCATAAAAAAGGAATGATAACTTAAATTCTACGCTAATTCCCTCCCCAACCTAAAATCCAATTTTTTGGATTGAATACAATTTTTTGGATTTTTTTTACCTAAAATTATCTGAAATTTTTTTAATTTATTGAAAATAAAATAATTATATTAAATTCAAATTTGGCATAAACTTTGCATAAACAATTTTGAAACAGAAATGAAGGGAGGTGGAAATAAAAGGGTAAAAAAAGAAAGGAGTCTCGGTTGGAATCAGGAAGGCTTAAAGCTGAAGCTGATTCCAGGGAAAGAGTTTTTGAATTCATCCCTCAAATGAGGGATGGAAATTTTACTTCCCGTAATTCGGGAAAAGGGGGATATTGAAATTGAGAAAAAATTTTAAATTCTTAGGCATTTTAATCGCCCTCCTCGCTACTCTCACCTTCGCCGCAGAAAAAGGAACACTTAAGGTGGTCGTCGTCGATGATGAAGGCACACCTCTTCCTGGAGTAAGCCTGACTCTGACAAGCCCGGTGATGATGGGCGCCAGGACTCTCATCACTGATGAAAAAGGGGAGGCTCTCTTCATCAACTTAACTCCAGGCATCTATGAACTTACCTCCTCTCTTGAAGGCTTCCAGGCACAAACCTCTAAAGGAATCCAGATCTCTCTCGACAAACAGACGCTTCTTACGGTTGAGCTCAAGCCTGCAACAATCGAGGAAACCATCACCGTCACCGCAGTCTCACCTGCTATTGATACCACAAAGTCGGTGATTGCCGAGCATGTGACCCACGAGACGGTTGAATCTCTGCCCATCGCTCGAGACTTCGTTGGTTATCTCCAGCTTGCGGCAGGAGTGAATGTGGTCCCCAACTCACAGGGAAGAGACACTCCTCAGGACCCGGCTGGGAAGGGAGGTCTCAATTATTATGATAGAGGTGCGCAGGGAATAGGAGGAAAGAGAGGCTCTCGCGATAACTTCTACTTCATCGATGGAATGAACATCACTGGTCTTTCTTCCCAGAGAGCAGGAATGACCTTTAATAACGAAGTCATTCAGGAACAGGAGCTGATGACCTCTGGTGTTCCTGCCGAGTATGGTGGAGGAAAGGGTGTGGTGGGTAACATCGTCACCAAGTCTGGTGGCAACAGGTTCTCTGGTTCGGCAAACTTCTACTTCCAGCCCAAACAGTTTTACCTTCCTTATGGAGGGAGTGAGTATGAGAAGGCAAAAGACCCGACAAAGCTCGAAGGTTATAAAGACAATAAATACGACACCGCTGCCACCTTGGGAGGACCGATCCTGAGGGATAGACTCTGGTTCTTCCTTTCGGGTCAGATAAGAAACGACGTCAACAAATTCAACCTTTCTGCCTCTGCCTCCCCAACTCAGGAAGAAGTGGATTATTCAAATAAGAGAAGGGGTGCCTTCGGAAAGCTTTCCTTCAAGCTTTCTCCAAACGATTCCTTCTCTTTCTTGGGATTCCTCGACGACTATTCAATCCTCGGCACAAGGGATGTAAACACAATTAAGGACAGGCAACCCAAAGACGAGTACACCATGTATGTCTTGAGCGGCTATTACCAGAGAGTCTTTGGAGAAAACTTAATCGTCGACTTCCGCTACGGTCGCTATTATTGGAGCAATGATTGGGGTCCACGCTATCCAGAGGCTGGTGTTCCCGATACTATGTATTTTATCCCCGGAACATATCCTCCAATTTATGGTCACACATTTGGAGGTTATCCTTCAGGTGGTAATTACTGGCAATCCCGTGATCAATTTAACGCCAATCTGGAATATTACTTGAGCAACATGCGCATCAAGGCTGGCGCTGCCTATTCTCATGAATACAGCTATCAAAAGCCCTTCTATTATTATGGCGAGAACCGAAGTTCTGTCGACCCGTCTCTAATCGGATGCACCTTGGGAGACCTCTTAGACTGGAAGATCTGGCCGATAAGCGAGATGCAACAGAGGCTCATCCCTTGGATTAACGCCCACTGGGAAGATGGAATGGGTCAGGTTTTCGACACCAACGGGGATGGAAGAGTTTCAGAGGAAGAGCTGAGGCAGGCAACCTTTACCGATTTAAACGAGCATGGTCTCAACTTCTGGAGAATAATCGACGCCAAGTTAGGAGAAAACAAAGTTAGAGCCCAGCGCTATACCGGATATATCATGGACGATTGGAAGATAAGTGATTACTTCACCCTAAATGCAGGCGCGAGGTTTGAAAAGCACGATTACTATGACTCGGAAGGCGGAGTCATCCTCAAGATGCCTCTCCGCATTCTCCCCAGGATAGGAGTTGTCTGGAATATTGGAGGAAAAGGAACACACAAACTCACCCTCTTCTACGGGCAGTTCTCTGACCCCACTCCGTTCGGGATGATTCACTTTGCAGGAAACATCTCAGGAAGGATTACACATGAGCAGATTTGGCTTAATCACAAGTGGTACACCTACCGCATCCGTGGTTCAGCCGAATACAGGGACTGCGCCTGGACCCCAAACACCAGGGATTCTTACGCCCATGAAGCCTCACTGACCCATGAGATAGACTTGGGGAATGGAGTGGTTCTATCACATCAGGCTTATTATCGCGGCGACAGGAAGATCATCGAAGACTACGACCTCTATACCTATGTAGAGGCATATGTAGGCGACCCGATCTGGGGGAAATATGCCCTGACCTATGAGGATTTTGGCTATGGTCCTGAAGGTCCCACTGGACCGGCAAACTACTTCCTCTCCAACCTCATCGGAGCCAAGAGAGACATCTACGGCTACGACTTTGAGCTCTCCAAGCGCTTTGAGAATGGCTCCTTCCTTACTGCCCAGTACTCTTTCAAGCATGCCCTCGGAAACAGCCAATCTGACGGAAATGCAGACCTTCAGGGCGACATGATTGAGATTGACCCAAGATGCCCCTGGATGTGGGGAAGAACACCTGGCACTATCCGCCACAAGATTAAGATTTTCGGAACCTACAGGACTCCCTTTGGACTCGACATCGGCGCTCTCTTCTACTGGAATTCAGGGATGTTCTTCACCGAATCCTATAACTTCATGCCCCTTCGCTATGGAATCTATCTCAACTGGCCGCTAAACGACTCCTGGACAGATTTTGCTAAGACTGGAGAGGAAAAAACTCCGGGCTACTACCAGCTTGACCTCAAATTCAATTACGCCCTGAGGCTCTATGGAAGCGCCCTCCTTGACCTTTTCCTCGATATCTACAATGTGACTAACAACCAGGCAGCCATCGACATCGCCTATTCTCGCAACGACCCGCAGTGGGATTACAAGGAGACAACAGAAATCTTGCTTCCCATGAGGTTCTATGTCGGGGCTCGAATCAGATTCTGAGTACAAAAAGCTGAAGTAAAAAGGGGCTGGCATCTTGAGCGATGCCAGCCCTCTTTTTTTTGGAAAGCAAAGCTGAAGAAAATAATAAAAATTTTTTGTCCTAAAGAAGACAATACCATCATTTTCTGAAATAATTTCTTAAATAATCAGGAATAGAGTTACCTCTTTAGAAGAGAAAATTCAGGGAAGAAAAACTCACAAGATTTAAATTATGAACTAAAATAATAAGAAGCTTAATTTCTGATTGAAATTATCCGCCTATGAATTTGTCAATCTGGTATAATAGATATAGTTAAAGTTATCTTGAGTTGAAGCTTTTTGATTTAAACCATGTTTAATTTGCCAGAAATTTTAAAAATATTGAAAAAGCTTGAATAGACTCTAAAGATAAGGGAGGCGAAAGAAGATGAAGGAAAAAATTTTGTTCCTGGTATTCTTAATTTTCCTCCTTCTTCTTCCAACCTGGAATCTCCTTCTTCCTCAGGCACAGGAACCGAAAAAAACTCAATCTCAGGAAATACCCCAGCCTGCGTATGAGGTAGAGGTCATCGTCACCAATGTGGATGTGATTGTCACAGACAGGAAAGGTAACAGAATCACCGGGCTTAAGCCTGAAAATTTCGAGCTCTATGAGGATGGCATCCGTCAGAAGCTCACCAACTTTTATGAGGTAAAGGGGTTTGAAATCTATGCCGCTTCTCCAGAAAGAAAGGAAGAGAAGCTTGAGGTTTTGCCCCAGCCCTTGCCTCAAAAAACGCCTCGCTTCAATAATAAAATAATCTTCTACTTCGATAACTGGCATCTCCATCCTCTAAACAGAAACTGGAGCATCAAGAAGCTTGAATCATTCATCCGCAATAATTTCTCTGCAGAGGATGATTCTACTCAGGGAATGGTCGTCTCTCTAGAACAGAAGCTCGAGATTATCCAGGATTTCACCTCAAATCCTCATCTCCTTCTTCAGGCTCTGGATAGAGCAAAGGAACATTCAGGCCAGTCTCTCCTCCGCCAGCGAAATCGAGAAGACCTCCGCAAGGAGCTCAACAGGATAGTCGAGGATACGAATCGTGAGAACCGGTTCAATAGGTATGAACAGGCGCTGGGGCTAGCAAGAAACTATGTCGAGGCAGAGAGAGGGGACCTTGAATACACCTTGAAATCGATAAATGCCTTTCTCGATTACCTGATAGGAATAGAGGGGAAAAAAATCTTAATCTATGTGAGCGATGGCTTACCCCTCAATCCCTCAGAAGAAGTCTTCTCCTTCCTCGATCAGGCGTTTCCTTTTGGAAACACACGTAACGAAATCTTGGTCTATGACGAAACCCGACTTTTTAAGGAATTAACCGCACGCTGCAATGCGAATGAAATAGCGCTCTATCCCATCAATGCCCAGGGTCTGGAAAGCATGATTCTTTCGGCAGATAAAGAATCGGGATGGAAAACTTATTCGAGAGGCGCTGGAATGGTAAAGCCGGGCTCAAGGCTCCAAAACGATGCCCTGAAACTCATGGCGGAAGATACAGGAGGAATAGCCGTCCTAAACACAAACGAAATTGAAAAAGGGCTGGAGAAAATTAAAGAAGACCTTCAGTTTTATTACTCTCTGGGGTACGTTTCTCCTCACCGAGAAGATAACAGGTATCATTCGATCGAAGTCAGGGTGGTGGGAGTCGAAGAAGAATATGAGGTTCGCCTCAGGAAGGGCTATACTCGAATCTCCCCAGAAGAAATGATACGAGAAAGTGTTTATTCGAGGCTCTATCTCCCCCGCCTCCATAACCCTATGAAGGTGATGGTCCAGGTCCTCCCGCTCGAGCTTGATCCTGCCACAAAGAAAATACGCTTCACGTTAAAGGTTCTAATTCCCATCAAGAATCTAACTCTCTATCCCCAGAAAGATGAGTATGTGGGTCAGATAAGGCTTTACATTGCCCTCATGGATGAGGAAGGACTTCTTTCTCCCTGTCATGAACTTGTGGAACAGATAAAAATACCCGCTCAAGACTACGAAGTTGCCCTCAAGAGTAGCTACCCATACCTTGCTGAGATGTATCTCGACCCAGGTAAATACACTGTCTCTCTTGCGCTCAGAGATGTTCCCGGTCAAGTGATTAACTACATCCAGTTTGAGAAGACAATAGAAAAAATAGAATAAAGCTAGTTCTTCTTTTCCTCTTTTACTTCCTCTTTTTCAATTTCTTTCTCGCTCACGGGAGGAAGGCCAACGTGCTTGCAGAAGAAGAAAAGATAACGACGCAGGCGATCCAGCTGATGACGTGGTTCCTGAATTCCATGCCCTTCTCTTGGATATCGCACATAGGTTACATCCTTCCCCAGGTCCCGAAGCGCCTGGTAAAACTCGACTGCCTGAGTGGGAGGGACTCTTGCATCGTTTCCGCCGTGCATGATTAAAACTGGAGTCTTGACATTTTTTACATGACGGATGGGCGAAAGTTTGCGGTAGAGGTCTTCTTCATCCCAGGGTGTCCCGAAGAACCACTTCATATAACCAGGTATATCAGTTGTGCTATACATGCTGTAGAGGTTTGAAAGACCTGCACCGGGTGAGACAGCCTTGAACCTATCGGTCTGGGTAACAATCCAGAAACTGAGATATCCCCCATAACTCCAACCATAACACACTAATTTTTCCGGGTCTGCCCATCCCTTTTTTACACAATAGTCGACACCCGTCATGCAATCATCGTAGTCTCGAATCCCCCAGTAGCCTCTGTTGGCGTTAAGAAATTCCTGTCCGTAATTTGTGCTTCCCCGAAAATTTGGCTCAAGAACCATGAATCCATTTCCCGCAAAGAAATGGTTTATGGCGCTGAAAGACTCAACCCTTGCGCCGCTCGGACCTCCATGGGGATTGAGAATGAGAGGATATTTTTTGTTTTGATCATAATCCACAGGAAAGGTAAGTACTCCTTCAATCTCTTCGCCGTCGCTATTCTTCCAGGAAATTTTTTCAACCTTTGCCAATTTCACCTTCTCCTCCCTGAGCCACGGGTTTGCGTCACTCAAACGGAGGAGATTGCGAAGCTCAAGGTCAGCGGCATAAACTTCAGCGGGCCAGGAAGAAGGAGAATGAATAAACACCCAGCGCTTTCCATCTGCAGAAAGCTCAAACTGAAAATTTAAGCCTCGAGGTGGTTCAAACTTCTTTATCCTTCCTGATTTTAGCTCCACTGAAAAAAGGTTATAGGTTGTCCTTTCTCCCGTAACCCAGTAAATGCTCCCTCCATCGGGAGAAAAGATAGGATTACTGAAATCAAGGTCAAAATCCTTGAGAAGAACCTTTGCTTCCCCTCCCTCTCTTTTAACGAGGTAGAGCTTATTGTGCCATGTATTTTGTCCGCTATGCGGTTCTGAGGCAAAGGCTATCATCTTTCCATCTGGAGACCAGCGTGGATTAAAGTCTCGGCCGGGATTTTCAAAAACTTTTCTTGTTTTTTTTGTTTCAAGTTCAACCACCCAGATGTCGCTGTTCCAGGCTTCATCGTACTTGTCATTGGGTCTTGTAACATACACAATTTCCCTTGAATCAGGAGACCAACGAAAATCACTTACCGTAAATTCACCTTCTGTCAAACGCTCTTCCTTGCCTGAAGCGAGGTCATAGAGCCAGAGATGACTCATCCTGAATTTTTCATCGACGACTTCAGCATCATCTTTTTCTTTCCTTTTCTTCTCTTCCTCTTCACTCAGAGGGTCTTTGGAGCTGAAACATATCTTTTCCCCATCCGGGGATATTTCAAAAGCCTCGATGGACTCCTTGTGCTCTGTCACCTGCCACGCCTCGCCCCCATCCGCATAGATTAGGAAAATCTGATTCTTCTCTCCCCTTTCCTTAGACTCCTGCTCGGATAAAATGTCTCCCTTGCCACGCGAGCTCAGGAAGGCAATCTTTTTCCCACAGGGAAACCATGCGGGTGAAGTACAACTTGCTCTTCCCTGCGTCATCTGCCTCCTCGTAGAGCCATCTAGGGACACTTTCCAGATGTGAGTGATGCTCTTGAGCTCTTTATCTTCCATGTCTCTTGTCGTCTGGGTATAGAGGACCCATTTTCCATCCGGAGAAAGCCTGGGAGTTGAAACCTGATTTATTTTCAAAACGTCTCTAGCTGTAAGCACTCGGGGCTCGAGGGATTTTTCTTTTTCCTTCCGCGCTGCTCCTTGAAAAGGGATTATGAGAAGAAACATGAAAAAGAGAGCTAAATGTTTTTTAGGTAATTTGTTATTCATCTCATCCTCCTTCTAAAATATTTCTAAATCTTTATCTTTACCCTATTATTTAATTAATCTTTAAAAATCATGCAAGATGGAGGCAAGAGTATCTCTTTTTTTATAATTAAGGCTAAGTTTAAGATTGAGCCTCTCATTTTCTCTCTTGGGCAAAATCAAAACTTCGACTCCCTTAGGGAATTGGAGAAGAAGAATTTTAAAATCATTCACCGCTCTGTCCCATTTTTTGTAATGCTTTCTTTTCGCCTCCTCTTGCACCAGATGAAGGAAAATGGTAATCCAGTGGCGATGAAGGCAAGGTCGATTAGAGATTTTTGCCATTCAAAGATGGCTCGAAACACAATCAAAACAAAAATACCCATAAGAAAAACTCCAGGAAGGATGGGGAAAAACGGGATACGAAAGACTTCTCTCCGCTCAGGCTCTTTGATCCGGAATTTAAAAAGGGCAATGGTGTTGAGAGTTAAAAAAATGAGAATCGCAAACACCATCCCCGAAGCAATCGTCTCGAAAGTCCCTCTTACCAAAAGAATGACCCCGGCCCAGAGACAATGGATTGCCACAGCACGGGAAGGGGTGCGGAATCTAGGATGGATGAAATCGAGCCACTTAAAGAAAAGCCTGTCTCTTGCCATCGCATAATAGACTCGGCTTGAAGCGAGCATCGTCCCGTTTATGCTTCCTACGGTCGAGGTCATCACAAGAAGCGAGACAAACGCAGCTCCCAGAGGTCCGAAGAGTTTAATGGCTGTATCCGAGGCAACGATGGTGCTTTTGCGCATCCCCTCGATTCCTAAGGTTCTGTAATAAACCAAGTTCAATAATAGATAAATGGTGATGATTGTTCCTATTCCCAGCATCAAACTCCACGGGATTACCCTTTTCGGGTTTCTCATTTCTCCTGCGACATAACCCACACGGTCCCATCCAGTGTGGGAAAAAAAGACAAGCATCATGGCGGCAATCAGGTTCCCCACAGGACCGAGAGTGCCTGTTGGAGGAGCCTCTGTGGAAAGTAAGCTCTCATGACCGCCCATGAGCACAAGCCCCGCCACAATCATGACCAAGAGGCCACAGACTTTGATAAAAGTTGACACTTTCTGGAATCCACTCGCCCACTCTACTCCCACATAATTAAACACTCCCAGGATAAAGATTACCGAGAGGGCTACAAGGAGGTGGGTCAATTTCCCTAACCTTACAAAATAGCCCAGATAATCAGCAGTAACTATGGCCAGCCCTGCGGCGGGGTAGGTTCTGACTATAAAAAGCTGAGCCCAGCCAAACATGAACCCAGCAAAAGGCCCAAAACTCCGGCTAAGGTAAATATATTCACCACCTGTTGAAGGAAGCCTTGTGCCAAGTTCAGCATAGATTAATCCACACACGACCACAAGGACTCCGACGATGACCCAGAGCGAAATTATGCTTTTGAAGGAAGAAAGATAACCCGCAATGAGCTGAGGGGTGGAATAGATTCCTGCACCAATCGTTATTCCGATGAGAATGGCCACTCCATCAGGAACACCAAGAACCCTGCGGAGGGTAGGCTTTTCTTCTTGCTTCTTCAAGCTGTATATCCTGAAGAAATTCTCTCTTCCTATATTTTTATGAAAAATCAGGCTCTTCTCGAAATTGAAAGCTTATAAAAGGGTTAAGGAACATAAATAAATTCATCATTTTTCCTTAGATTAAGATTAATAAAAACTAAGAAAAGGCATACTCTTTTTGCTTGAGCCAATATCGAGGCACTTAATCTCAACTTCTCCTCAACAATATCTTTAAGTTTGTAAATCGAGATGTAACATCATCTTACCCATCAGAAACAAACCAAAAATTAAAGAAAATGCTTTCCCTCAAGCCTTAAATTATGTATTCTCTCCTTTTTCATCCAAAAATTGGGTCATCCAGTTTTCTTGTGTGTAAAAAAAGAGAGGTCTTCAGGAAACTGAGAATGCACCCAGCCCACTCGAGTCCATTATGGAGGAGGCTAATCAGTAAAACTTCAATAAGATAAGAAACTCTTATCCTCAATTTTGTTCTAAAACGCCTCATCTAAAGTCTCTCTTTAGACCTTCAGATATCTTGGATTCTTGAGGCTTATCCCCATAAAATCGGGAAGAACCATAAAATTAGATGGTGATAAAACGAAACCTCTCATTTCTGGATATATAATTACATCCCTCATCCTTCGAAGGCAAGAAAAATTTATGAGAAGAGATTCTTGGATTCTTTAAACTCTCTGGTTTTTTAATTATAATAAAAAATTAAAGAGGAGATTCGCTAAAAAAATTATAAGCTGAAGATAGAGAGAAGAATGATGGTTGATTCTCTTCCTGAGGAAGAGGAGACACATACAAATTCTGAATTGTTCACTATGCTTTAAAAATTCATTCACTCATTTATAACGGAGGGATGAAAGCGAAGTAAAATATTAAGGAAAGAGGTTTTGATGGATGACTCAGCCCTGAAAAATATCTTAGAGGAAAAAAAGGAAAGAATTCACCTTATCACTCCAGCAAGCTACGGCAACATTCCGGTGGTTGCCGTTTCTGGAATTTCTCTCGCAGAGGCATGGGAAAATGCGATGCTCGGCCTTTATTTCTACGGGTGCAATATCCACACTCAGTATGACGCAAGGGATAAAGAAGGAAATTTCATCGACCCGCCTAGTAAAGACTGCAGCATGCTAATCTCAATCGAATCACCCACAAGCGAGCCGATGATACATCTGGGGGGTATTCCCGGAGGTTTTGATGACCTTGAAGAATATGTCCAGGAGGTCCGGGACGGAATAAAAGACCACTGGGTAAGAAATCCCCTCGACCCTGAAGACACCCGCTGGCAGTATACCTATCATCAACGTCTTTTCGCCTATGAAGTCCCCCTTAGCGAATACGATCGATGGCTCTCCAGCCTGCCTGGGGAAGAAAAGAAAAAATTCTACCAGAAAGAAACTGCTCATTTCCTCCTCGACCAGAGGTATGTAAGGGTTGTTGAAAAGGAGATCAAGGGGAAAAAACAATCATTCGTCACCATCAATCAGATTGAATACATCATCGAAAAACTCTGTAGAGAACCCTTTACTCGACAGGCGCAGGCAATCACCTGGCAGCCCTATACTGATACCGACATCTATGACCCAGCCTGCTTGCAGAGCATGTGGTTCAGGATATTCGAGGATGAAAACCGAACCCCGACACTCAACATGAATGTCCGCTTTAGAAGCCGAGATGCCTATGAGGCTTCTTTCATGAATTGCTTCGCCTTTATCCACGTCATGGAGTATATCGCCGAAGAAATTGGCAAGCGCACTGGAAAGAAAATAAAGATTGGACGCTATGTGGACGAATCTGATTCCTTCCACATCTACGGAAAAAGAATACCTGATTTTGAAAATAGATTCCTCAAGAATCTAATCAGACGGGATTTCAAGAGTCGAACCTTCACTCGCAAAGATGCTCAGCCCTTCTTTGAGGAGCGAAGAAGGAAGCTTGCTGAAAAGTTTGAGAAAGAAAAAAAATTGGATGAATGATTCTCATCCAGTTTTTAAAGGAAAAAATTCTATCCCCTTAATAGAGTCATTTGAGAGAAAGGTAATTTCTAATGCCAGGACATAACTAATCCTAGCGAATCTGAAGAGTGCCTCAGCTTAGCCACAAAACGCTATCCTCATTTAAAGGAGGATTCGATGAACCACAGAGAAAGAGTATTAACAGCCCTCAATCATCAAGAACCGGATAGAGTCCCCATAGATTTCGGTGGAACTGTCGACAGCTCGATTTCCGCTCTGAGTTACCAGGCTCTTAGAGAAAGGCTCGAGCTTGGAAAAAACATCACACGGGTTTTGGATATCCACCAGCAGACAGCCCTCATAGATGACGATGTGCGGGAAAAGCTTGATGTGGATACTTCTCCGCTTTTCTACGAACCAAGAGAATGGAGAGAAGATAGACTCAAAGATGGCTCTTTGGTGCTTTTTCCTGAAAAGTTTCGTCCCCGAGAAGAGGAAAATGGGTCTCAGGTTATCATGAATTCAGAAGGGATTGTGACTCTCAGGATGCCTAAAGATGGTTACTACTTTGACTCTGTCTACAGTCCTCTTCGTTCGGCAACAAGTGTTAAAGAAATAGAAAAATACAGGCAAGAAATCGAATGCTACGACAGACCTTCCTATCTTGATAAAAGCTACGAAGAGCTTGCAGAAAAAGCTAAAACACTCCTCGAAAACACCGATTATTGTCTCGTTGGTTTTTTTGGCGGACACATCTTTCAGGCCTGTCAATCCCTCCGAGGATGGGAGCAATTTCTTGTCGATCTTGTTGAAAACCAGAAATTTGCAGAAGCGCTCCTCGAGCGCGTCACTGAGGCAAACATCCAGCGTTTTGAGCATTATGCTCGAACCGTAGCTCAATATGTGCATCTCATCCATTTTGAGGATGACCTTGGAATGCAGGACCGCCCCCTGCTCAGCCCAAAGCTCTACCGAAAACTGATAAAGCCTTACCAAAGCAGGCTCTTTTCCTTTGTCAAATCGAGGACAAAGGCACTCATCCTCTATCACTCTGATGGTGCAATCTATCCTTTCATTCCTGATTTTATTGAAATGGGAGTGGATGTCTTGAACCCGATTCAGGTCTCAGCACGGGGGATGGAGACCAAAAAACTCAAAAAAGAATTTGGAAAAGACATCTCCTTCTGGGGTGCTGGCTGTGAAAGCCAGACAATCCTCCCCTTCGCCTCTGCAGAAAAGGTAGCCGATGAAGTTAAACACCGTCTTGATGACCTGGCACCTGGAGGGGGATTCATCTTCAGCCCCATCCATAACATTCAAGCAGAAGTCCCTGTGGAGAATGTGGTGACGATGTTCAACACCGCCAGGGAATACGGAGTTTATTGATTCTCTAATTTTTTAGAGCTTCTTAAGAACCTCCACCATCCTCGGCAAGATTTTTCCTGCCTCTCCGCTGAGCACAAAATCTGCTTCTTGGTCGAAAGGAGTCCTCTCTTTGTTTACTATCGCAAGTTTAGCCCCATTCCTTTTAGCTTGGAGGGGGAGGTCTGCTGCAGGATAAACTACAAGCGAACTCCCAACCACAAGAAAAAAGTCAGAATTGAGGGTTTCCTTGTAAGCAGAGTGGAGGATTTGAGGGTCGAGGTCCTCTCCAAAAAAAACGACTGCAGGCCTTAGCTTCCCTTCACAAGCCACGCAGTGGGGGATATTTGAAGTCTCAAGCATGGAAAAGACCTCTTCTAGAGAGTGCTGTCTCGAACAGTTCATGCAGTAAATCACACGAGCAGTGCCATGAAGCTCAATCACTCGTGAAGAACCAGCTTCCTGATGGAGACCATCTATGTTCTGAGTTATCACAGCCTTCAAGCTTGCCAGTGTTTCAAGCTCAGCGAGGGCAAAGTGGCCGGGATTAGGTCGGGCCTTTTTCAGGTTGGGAAAACGAACTTCACGAAAAAAGCTCCAGTAAAAAGATGGGTCCTGCTTAAAATAAGAAATGTTTGCATATATATTCGGGTCATACTTATTCCACAGCCCCTTTTCACCTCTGTAGGTCGCTATTCCGCTTTCTGCGGATATGCCGGCCCCAGTGAAAGCAACCAGATATTTCGAAACCTTTATGGCTCTTGCCATCTCTACTAAAGTCTCCATCTCAACCTCTTTAAATTTTTAAGAGAATTTAAAATTTTATTTAGTTTTTTCTTTTTCCTCAGCACCGCATTTATGATAACAATTGCCCCACGAAAATCAAAGCCATCTCCCAGAAATCTCCCCTCTTTATCTTGCAAGGATTTTTTTGGCTCCGATAAAAAAATTTAGATCTGGACCTCATAAACATCAGGAATGCGACGGAGAGATATCTCGGGATTAAATGTCCAGGAGTAAAGGTTGACACACCTGAAATAAGGGAAAAACCCGGCTCTATAGAATGGCTCTTGGGGATAGTATTTCTTCCTCCATTCAATCACACCCACACAGCCTGCTCTTTGCACGTAAATCAGAAAAGCTTTGACGAAATCAAGCCTTTCCCTTCTGCTGAGGGAAGGATAAGCCACATGATTCACCCATGCCCACTTTTCCACACTCTTTCCATGATGTTCATGGAAGACAAAATTTATCAAGCCTTCTACTTTTTTTTCTTTAACATAAACCAGAGTCTGGGAGACGTGGGGATAATAGAGCTCCCAGGCAAGCTCCTCCTTCTCCCAAAAAAGCGAAAGTCTTACCTTGTGCTGATACTCATTCAAAAGGGAAAGACAAGAATCAAGGTCCTCGAGGGAATATTCACGAACAGGTACTCCATGCTTAAGCTCGGGCTGACGATGTGCTCCTATGAGTTGAAGAGCCATCTTTTCCCAAGTTTTGAGATTTTCAGAGGTAGAGACTCGCTTAAAATCGAGGATTCTCCCCACCACACACATTTTTTTAACCCATTCGAGAGGATGACCCATCTCTTTAAGTTTCTTTATGAAGAGGGTCGAACGGTGTCCTTTCTCAAGGTAGAGGAGGGCAAAATCATATTTTAATTCTTTATTTATCCTCAACGCCTCTTCAATCACCGAAGTCGCAAGCCCCCGCCTGAGCATTTCTTTCCCCGTGACTAGAAGACAGCTCAAGACCGCTCGGTAGATTTTCCCTTGGAAATGAAACTTCCGCGGGAGGTTAGCAAAAAAACAGAGAATTTCATCTCCTCGATAGGCTGCAATGAGATGTCTCCTATCCGGAATGCGTTCGAAAAGAAACTTCAGATACAAAGGCCGATAAAGGTTGGGAAAAGAGGAAAGCTTATATTCATCTCTCCAAGAGGATAAGGCCATCCTTTCTAGGTTTTCCACATCTCCTCGAAAAGGTTCGATAGATATGTCTTTCATGTAAATATCAATTAATCATATAATCATAAGGAAAGATAACGAATCCTGTTCCCGCAGAATCTCAAGAATCTTTCGAAATCATTGAAGGATATACCTACGGTAGAAGTGTTAACGTTGGGATGAAAGTTGACCCACTCTGCATTCTTGAGGTCGTGGTCAATAAGAACCTTAACCTCCTTCTTCATGTCATTTATCAAGCCAAAGGGAGAAACCGCCCCCGCCTCAAGACCAAGGTGTTCCCTCAGTCTCTCAGACGAAGCAAAGCTCAGTCTATCCTCACCCAGCTTTACCGTTAAAGATCGAAGGTCTACCTTCTTCTTGCTTTCCAGGATGAGGAGATAATGGCGGTTTCCTTTCTTGTTGCGAAGAAAAAGGTTTTTACAATGCATTCCCTTGATATTTTCCCAGTATTTCTCTGCCTCCTCCACGGTGTAAACAGGGGGGTGCTCATGACGAACATAATTTATACCCAGCGCCTCAAGCGTCTCTAAGACTTTTTTCTCCTTCTCTTCCTTTACCATCTTAATCCTCTAATTATTTTGATTATTTCCAATAATTCCCCACTCCAGTCTAAAACCAATGAGAAAAGATGAATTTATCCATCTAAAAGACATAGCTTATTAATAAACCACTGTTCGAGAAGAATGTCAAAAGAGGAAAATAAATCTCCTCTTTGAAAAGGTCTCTCCTTTCACCTTTTCTAGCCCGAAGATAGGCATTTTGATTAGATTTTATTTTTCATGTTCTCTTTGCCCCCATCTTTCTCCCTAGGATAGAAGGAAAATGAGGTTCACTCTTCCAAGCCTTCCTCATTCCTTCCTTCTCCTTATTGTTTTCAACCTTCAAGTCTTCTCCCTCAAAAGCCTAGACAAGCTCTAAAAATGACCTCCCGAGAAGGTGTTTCATAGGAGAAACACTCATCTTTTCTTCAAGCGGTAAACTCCTGAGCGATTCCCTATTTATTGTCGAAGGTGAGAGGATAATTAGAGTCAAAAAACTTGATCTTGAGATTGAGGCTAAAAGGAGAGGTTTAGATTGTAGGGGAAAATATATAATTTTTGGTCTAATCGACGCGCATCTCCACATCGAGCCTTGGGTCCTAAAGTTTTTCTTATTATATGGAGTAACCACGCTAAAAGATTGTGGGAATATCCTGAGCATAATTAAATTCATAGCAGATGAAGTCTTAGAAGGGAAAAGGCCTGGATTCCGAATATACTGGGGAAGCCCTCCTCTTGAAAGTCTCCACAAAGAGCAAGATAAAAAAGACCCATGGAAGATAAAAAAACCCGAGCATGCAAAAGAATTAGCAACAAAATTAATTTCCCA
>Ga0209102_1000026_pt1 | contig 97170 bp, 108 predicted proteins | sample ConPoolayeHmetaG_FD_185483 | JGI IMG/M metagenome (GOLD analysis project Ga0209102, IMG submission 185483) | Hot spring microbial mat communities from California, USA to study Microbial Dark Matter (Phase II) - Cone Pool mat layer H metaG... ... | reverse complement strand
GTTGACTCTTCTGCTTCTAGCCGGGGTTGTAATCCTGATGTTGAAGATAGACTGGGAGGAAGTCTTCTTCAAATACGTGGAGAAGCGGGGGAAAGCAGAGTCAAAATAGTTTAAATAAGGGGTTTGAAGCCACTAGTGATTAATGGAGGAGTTTGAAAAAGAATACTGGCTTGAGGTTGAGCTTCAACACCCTAAGGGGTGGGTGTTAGCAGCGGAGTCAGGAGGCATGTTAGACGGTTACTTCAGGATAGACTCAAAAACCGCGGCTAAGCTTGAGGTTAAGTGGGAGAAGCAGGCTTCTGAAAGGAAGCCGAGGACGAAAGTGCAGCCGATGATTGTGATAAACAAGTTTATAGAAGACTATATGACTCGGGCTAAGAGAAGGGGGAAGGCGGAAGTATACGAGCGGGGAAGCGCAAGAATATGTGAGCACAACGCGTATTTCGCGAGGTGGCGGGACATTGGCGACATAGTTACTATCTCATGGGTGTGTGAAAACGAGGGCAAGGTTTTCCTCCTCAACTACTATCTTGAGCCGGGTGAGAAATGGGAGGATGTTGCAAGCTGGCTGGTCCCTAGGTTCGTATGCCACACTCCGGAGAAATTCTGGAGGTACCGTCTTATCGGCGTGGAGTTCAACGTGCCAAAGGGCTATTCTCTTCAAACCAGGAAACTGCTACTGGGCAAGCCGATAGTGGTTTTCAAAACCAGGGACAAGACTCTGCTCATCCACTGGTCTACTTTTGCCAGGGAAACCCTGGCTAAGTACAGGAACCTTGCTGAATGGGCGAAGAAAGAGGTTCCGAAGGAAGTGCACACCGTCATGAAGGGTTTAAACTACGATAGGTTTAAGCTTGACGAGGAGACTGGGAAAATGGTGGTGGAAGAAACGGGACGGGAATTCCTCGGCGGCAAGAAGACTGTTAAAACGTCAAGGGTCTGGTATGACTCGGATTCGAACAGGATATTCTTGACAGGCTACTCCGGCCCCCAGGAGAGTATCAGCGATCTCGAGGAGCTTGAGAAAAGCATAAGGTTTAAGCCTGACTAGGTGGAAGCGATGCCGCTTTTTGGGAAGAAGAGGGAGCCGCCGAGGGTTTCCCCGGGAAGACTATACAGGAGCATACCGATCGTAAACCCGCGGGTGAAGCATGAGGAGGATGCTGAGGGTATTGTCACAATCCTGATCCCGGTGCCGACTGGCGATCCTAAAAACCCTGAGAGAACAGCAAGGATAAAGCTCGACGCGATAGGGAGCAAGGTTTGGAAGAGGATAGACGGTAAAACCCCGCTTAACGAAATTGTGCAGTGGATGAAGAACGAGTTCATGCTGACTGAGAGAGAGGCGGAGGTCTCGCTATCCATGTTCATGAAGAGCCTTGTCGACAAGAAGCTTGTGGCGCTTGCCCTCCCGCCGCCGACACCCGGGACACCGGAGGTTCAGGAGGAGATTGAAAGAATAAGGTTTGAAATAGAGGAGCTTGAAAAAGCCTATAAAAAGAAGAAGGTTGATGAGAAAACATTCAGAGAGCTTAAGGAAAAATACGAGCAGGCCATCAAGGAGCTCGAGGAGAAAGAGGCTGCTGAAACCCGGGGAAAGTCTTGACGGGTAAAGCAGGGTTCATTATCGAGTTAAAAAATTGTTGGGAGTGCTTGTTAAAAATCACGCTTGTACGCATAGCATTCTATCCTACTCCTGATACTGCCGGAGAAATCATTCGAGACAACAAGTAGGTCTATGTCGCTGTTCTCCCTCGCCGTCCCCCGGGTGGCAGAAGCGTATGCCGCTAGAGGAGACAGCCCGAGGGAGCGTGAAAGCAAAGGCTAAATGCGAGGCATTCGCATCCTTTTTACCGAGGTCGCCTACTACCTGGGGCAGGGCAATCAGAGCTTTACTAGCTTCCTATTTCATCTAAACAAGTTTTTCGTATTAACAAGCTTAGCCGTGGCTGGCAGGAAGAAGATGGTTTTGAAAGTGGGCGATAATGCTCCGGATTTCACTCTCCAATCGGATGAAGGTAAGAAAGTATCTATGAAGGATTACCGGGAAGAAAAGTTGTTCTTTACTTTTATCCGAAAGGCTGCACTCCGGGATGCGCTCAAGAGGCGAGAAGATTCAGGGATTTGGCTGAAGAGTTTAGCAGAGAGAATGCTGTTATCATCGGCGTAAGTAAGAATAGTGTAGAATCCCATGAGAAGTTTAAAAAGGATAATGATTTACCGTTCCCCCTTTTAAGCGATCCTGAAGCAAAGGTAGTTAAGAAATACCGAGTATGGAAAAGAAAACTCTTTACGGCGGGTCTATCATGGGTATAGAGAGAACTACGTTTCTCATAGACGAAGAAGGAAAAATAGTGAGAATCTATAAGAACATAAGCCCGAGGAACATGCGCAAACATGCTTACTGTATTTAAAAAGCCTAAGCCGTGGGTATAAACAAAATTAACAGAATCAAATGCAATTCTAAGAGTATTCTTGACATACTCTGGCCATAATCTGACGCACTACTCTTGATGAATAATATAAGCTTAAAAGACTATTTAAGGAACTAAATATGGTGGAGAAGCCTACCGATGAGGATTGGAGCGTTATTAATTGTAAGCATCTTGATTTTGAGCCCTCTTTCCAGCTACACTTTCTTGGTTAAAGGGCTCGAGGGGGAAGCCATTTTTGTCACAGCCTCTTATTATCCTTGGTACCATCCGGTTGACGGAAAGTGGGGTGATGGAATAACTGGAACCCCACTACTAGGCTTATACGAGTCTGATGACTGGGATATCATCAGCCGTCACATCGAGTGGGCAACTAAATACGGGATATCTGGCTTCTTTGTCGAGTGGACGGGGCTCAAGGCGCCAGGCTTCGACAATTCGCTGAAGGTCATGCTTCAGCATCCGGAAAGCTCCAAGGTCAAGTTCTCTCTGACGTACGCTGTAAGCGCAGCCCTAGGGACTATTTGGGAGCAAAGAGCACAGGGGAAACAGCCCGACGAGATCGATTGGACCGTAAACTGCAGCGACCCTGACGTTGAAGCCAGGTTTCTCAAGGATATAGATTACGCGGCTAAAAATTACTTCTGGAGGGAAAACTTCCTTAAGGTCAAGGGCAGACCGGTTTTCTATTTGTGGGCCTCCGCAACTATGAAGGGCGATGCGGTAGGCTTGCTTCAGAAAGCACGAAAAATGGTGGCTGAGAATTACGGCATGAACGTTTACTTCATCGGAGAGGAGATCTGCTGGAGCTCTTCTCCAGAATTGGAAAGGGTGAAGGCGTTTGATGCACTTATGCCCTACATGATGATTAACGGGTCTGTGCCTCCTTCCGAATCCTACCCGCTTGAGAAGTCCCTAAGCAGCATAATCTCACAATACGAGGGGTGGAGCAACGTGTGCAGAGACTTAGGAATAGGTTTCATACCCGGGGTCTTTCCAGGATATGACGACAAGAACAGAACCGAATACTATGTGAAGAAAGATGGCAAAGTCGACACTATGGCGCCCATCGTGATCAGGAGCGTTGAAAGCTTCAGGGACTTCTGCTGCGAAGCCAGAAAACTAGTCGACCCAAATGTTGGGTTGATTAACATAGCTTCGTGGAACGAATGGTTTGAGGGAAACACGGTTGAACCGTCGAAACAATACGGGTTCGAGTATCTGGAGGTGATTAAGGAAACTCTGTCTGATTACAGACAAGGTTACGGGGAATCTAGAAACCAGATAAAATTCGTCTTCAACAAGGTTGTGAGACCATGCGACATATTTCCAGGTTCAACGGACGAGAGATATATTGCTGTCGCTTTCAACCACGTAGAGTTTCTAGATAAGGACAGGGGGTTTATCACAAGGATCGACATCGGCAGTGATGAAGCTAGAAGATACTTGGGAGCCGGGTGGTCTGGAAACGAGAAGAACTGGGGTGTCGTGGAGAACTTCGTCTGGGCCGGAGACATCTATAAGTATGCTACTGTTCACACTAGGATACCGAAAAACTCTGTTTATATGAGAATTCACGCTCTCCCGATCCGGGACGGGGTTTCTATAACTGTTTTTATCGATGGTAACACGATCTCAAAAATAGATATGAAGCCCGATTGGAACACGTATGAAGTATTAATCAGCATGAACACTATCACGCTCAGCTTGAACCAAACGTTAATCACGATTAACTCGAGCATAACCATCTCGGGAGATATAACTCCCGCATGCTCTGTTCCAGTAACGTTAGAGTATAGAACCCAGGGAGGCGGGTGGAAAACTCTTGCCACCGTGAAAACCAGCCCAAATGGAAGTTACTCTTACACTTGGACACCTGCATCATTAGGCACCTATGAGATAGTTGCCTCATGCGGATGGGGAGCAAACCACACGGGAGCAGTCTCCACTATTGCTACCCTAACGGTTACTAAGATCAGGCGCAGTATACTTCTATCTGTTTCAGAACCCTCTGCAACCATAGGGTCCTCGGTCAAGATAATAGGCTTTCTTAAGCCGTCAGAAGCTGGTGGCAGTGTCACGCTAACTCTGGTTAAGCCGGATTCAGCAACAATGACCGTGACGGTTACAACCGCAAGCGACGGGTCCTTCGCATATTCCCTAGTGGCTGACAAAGTGGGCTTATGGTCTATCCGCGCAGTGCAGGATGGAAACTCTACCCATGAGGCTGCGGAAAGCACCATCTCATTTACGGTGGCAAAGAAGAGGAGCTCCATCTCTTGCGATGCCTCCAAGCAGAGGATAACCCTCGGCGATACGATTGTTATATCGGGTGCGGTGAGCCCAGGCATTCCGGATGAAACAATAACCCTCTTCTTAACGATGCCAAACGGCCAATCGTACTCAGTCCCAGTGAAAACATCGGCTGACGGGGTCTTCAGCTACAGTTTTAAACCCGAGGAGAAAGGCGGTTGGAATGCTGAAGCCAGATGGACTGGAAACGAGGCCTACAGCGAGGCCGTGAGCCCGATAATCAGCTTCACTGTTGAGGAGCCTTTTCCCGTTGCATACACCATCATAGGCATAATAATTACAATAGGCTTGGCCGGCTGGCTATTCGCCACGAAATTCAAGAGGAAAACGAATCGCTAGCCTAGCAAGCGGCTAAATGATGATAATATAACCCTTATAATACTTTACAATCATGCTTGTAAGATTCGTGGCAGAGAAACAGAGCTTTGCTACACGCTTCAGCTATTGTATTCTTCAAGACTTCCATAAAAAGTCATATATTTTTCTATAGAGTTGCAGAGCGCATCAACATTCTCTGGAGGAACATCAGGGTAGATGCCTGCCGTCAACATTAGGCCTCCTTTCTCCGAGCCTAGTTCAATTATACTGTTTCTAATATGATCATCTATTTCGCGTGCTGTTCCAAAGGGCAGAAGATACTGTCTATCAATATCCAGGTCGATGCAGATCCTGCCTTTAATCCTCCTCTTTATGTTTTGCAAGCCGTTAACCCTGTCCTGAAGGTTTAGCACGGACACGCCTGACTCAATCAAGTCTTCCACAACCTCCATCACGTGCCCGTCGGTATGCAGGTAAACCCTTGCTCCAGCCTCCCTTATCCTCCGGAACATTCTGCGATAGGGTGGGAACACTAGTTTCCTGAATTTCTCCCTGCTTATCGGCATCCTGTCCTGAAGGCCCAGATCGTCCCCGAAACTAACCATGTCAACACCAAGTTTAAGCACTCTTTCAATCAGCTCAAGATTATACTCCGTCAGCCTTTCAATCAGCTCGTGGAGCTGAGGAGGCTCGGTGAAAAAATCCTTCATAAGGTTTGCGAAGCCTCTCAGGTAGTATAGCCTCATGAAGAAGAAGCCGTGTGGAAAACCGACAATCGCAAGATCACCCCTCTCCTTAGCGGATTTAACTGAGGCTTCAATGTCTTCCCATGGCCGCGGCGGATCATGGATGCCGGCTATGCCTTTCTCCACATCCGGGATAACCATTTTATCGAGGCTGCTCCAGTCTTCAAGCGGGTGCTTCACAACCTGGCCCTCCAGCCCGTCGATTTTAAAAGTCCAAACACAGCCCCACTCGTCAACCACAGTGTTACCCCTCCTATGCATGCCGAAATCGTCGAAATCTATAGCCCCCTTCCGGAAACCCGGGAAAAGCCTTGGGTGCTTGAGCAGAACTTCCTCAAGACGCTCCCTATACTTGTGCCATGTCGCCTGAATAATGGCAACGTTCGACGGAACGAAGCCGCAGCCCCTTAAATCGATCACTTTCAACATGGAGTTTTTAAACGGCATTGCTCAGCCGGATTAGCAAATAGAGCTATAAAAGGATATCTAAAACGAGCGCTGGATCATTAATAGCTGGTTGTAGGATAGGTTTCTAGCCTGTTCTATACGTTGAAATCTCGCCCTTCGACTTGGCTGCTAGGCTTGCAGGTCATCAGCACGTCTCCCCTTATGAACGCTCTTTTCGCTTCTGAAAGATTGCTTGCCATACTCGGGTCCGCGACGATAATCGCCGGCTCGCTGCGAGATAAGTCTGGTCTCGGAGGCTTTTCAACCTTAGGCCTCTAACGATGCCCGTTTTTCAGAGTCCTGACTATTATTGGAGCCATCATGGCAGCGTCTGGTTCAACGCTTATCACCCTCCGTTGCCCAGGCCCTTCCAAACCTTGGCGAGGCTTTAATCCGTATTCCAGCAGACACTTAACCGTCAACCTCTACCCGCTTACGGGTGTCAACGGCTTTGTGAAAGTCAGCACGTTATCTAGGTTCACCATCCAGTTTTGGACAGCCCTAGTGTCAGGGACATTCTGCCTAGCAGGCTGAGTTCTCCACCAGAAAGAGGTTGAAACCAATACTCCCCCACCGCCCCCAGCCTAAACCCGTAGGTTTTCCAGGGTAATTAGGAACGCTTTTAAGGTAGAAACATGTAAAGATTTGTGAATGCGGCGCTGGAAACGCGGTGAAAAGGAAAAGCCCTTCAGCATTAACCGAGACTCTCTCGCCAAGTGGGCGGGCGAGTGCGTCGAATTAGTCAATGAGAAAGCGGGCGTGAAGCTCGACTATAGCCTAGAGTCTCTGAGAAGCCTAGATATTGCCGTCAGCAGGCTAAAGCCGGAAGACCAAGGGGAGCTTCAGAGCGATTTACTCGGAGCCTATATTGTTTTAACAGGAAGCTACTTGGGCGAGGTGATCGTTAGAAGCCTGAACGGGAAATGGGAGAAAACCAGTTCCCCCCTAGGCTGGGTGGTGAGGCTCGGCGACAGGGAGGTAGATGTTTTCCAAATCGCCTTCGAAAGCGTTTCCCAGCCAGACAGGTTCAACAGGTTCCACAGGGAGCTGAACCCAGGGGAGAAAAAGGTTGAGGAAAACCCTAGGGCTCGTTCAGAGCTTGAAGAACTCATAGTGAAAGGGTATACTTCAGAAATTGAGAAGCCTCAGGAGGAGCCTTTGCTGTGGGAAGACCCTGAAGAGGAGGAATACTGATCACTGGTTTCCACGCAGCAGTAAAAACCCTTAAAGCTTTTTAAACACTCTTTCTCACCTGTTAAGGCAAATGCCTTTGAGGCTTAACCCGAATAGCTCTCGACCATCTGCCACAGCCCCTTGTAATAGTTACTGCGGGAGACTTTAAGAAACCGCAGGATTACGTTTCTACAGTTAATGGGGCTCTACACGTATTGGAATACTTCTGCCAGGCTTGTGACGATTCTTAAACCGGAGTCTATGCGGGCTTCACCGGATTCTCGCCGGATAAGTATAGGGGTTATGCCCACTTCCTCAGCCCCCCTGTAATCGTCGTCCACCTTGTCTCCGATGAACAGGGCTTCTTCAGGCTCAACACCAAGTTTTTCAAGAGCATGCCTGAAAGCCTCCGGATGAGGCTTAGCCCTTCCCGTAGTGTCCGCCCCAACTATAACGTCGAACAACTCCTTCCGAAGACCTGTCTTTCCCAGGATTGCGTAGACATCCGTTTCATAGCCTGTTGAAACAAGCCCCGTCTTTAAACCCATCCTCCTCAGCTTAACAAGCGTCTCCTCAGCATCAGGATAGGCTTCGCAATCCGCGTGTTTAAACCATTGTGTTTCAATCTCTCCGACCAGCTTCTCATACTCGGGGATTCCGAGATGCTTCAGAACAAGCGAATTCCACTTACTCCAGTACTCTTTATAAGGAATTTTTCCATACAGTGAACGATAATTAAGACTGTCAAACTGCTCATCTGTCCTTGCAAGCGCTTCCCTTATTTCGTCAACAGACCTGTCGACTCCCAGCGAATACAATACTTTTTTAAACACGATTTCCGGTATCCATGTTTTCACCAGGGTTTCACCTAAATCGAACAGCACTGCTTTAACCCTCATGAAAGCATTCCCCCTATTCCTCTGCAACATAGGGATCTAGCGTCTTATATCTTTTTAAGCCGAATACGGCTGGGCGTACGCATTTCAAAGTTTTAAGCCGGTGGTGAAACAGTTTATATAGCATTGCCGGGTACATTTTCAAACAAGCATCATGCTGAAAATAGGCCACAGGGGAGCGAAATTCTACGAGCCGGAGAACACGCTGCGCAGCTTCAGGAAAGCGTTGGAGCTTGGTGTGGATGCTGTTGAGCTGGACGTTAGAAGGACGAGGGACGGTGAACTAGTGGTCATCCATGATGCTGAGGTTGACAGGACTACGAATGGGAAGGGACTGGTGAGCGAGCTCACGCTGGAAGAGATAAAGAGCCTCGACGCAGGAAAGGGTGAGAAGATACCTACTTTGGAGGAAGTGCTCGACTTCCTGGATAAAAGGGTGAAGATACTGATGGAGTTGAAGGAAGCAGGGATTGAAGACGCAGTGTTAAAACTTGTTCGTGAAAAAGGGTTGGAGAATAACGTGGTAATCATATCTTTCTTGGAAAACGCGTTAAGAAGAATTAGGGAGCTCGACAAGAACGTGGAGACCGGGTTGATTTACGTGAGACACGAGAACCCTGTTAAAACAGCACTGGAGCTGGGGGCGAACTACGTGATGCCACATTACCGTTTCGCGCACTCTGCTTTGATCAAGAGGGTGCATGAAAACGGTTTGAAGGTGATAGTTTGGACGGTGAACAATGAGGAGGAGGCACGCGAGTACGCGGAGAAAGGCGTTGATGGCATAACGAGCGACAGACCCGACATACTTAGGTAGATAAGCATTCGGCGAGGCTGGGCAAAATATTGAGGTTACTGGTATAGGCGGATTCTTCAACGCTTACCGAGTGCTTGAACACTGTTTAAAGATTATTGGGAGAGGGTTTTCTCTATTCCCTCAGCAAAACTGCTGGTCTCTACTCCAAACTCGTCAACCATTTCAGAAACTATGAACCTCTCTATGATTTTAGCTCCGGAGCCATATATTTTTTCGAGGCCAATTATGAACTCCTGAGGCTTGTCGGGTATCTCCTCCCTCTTCAACCCTTGCTCGTTCTCAAGATACCAGTATACGATGCGTTTAACGGTCTCCCCTAAACAGCGTAGACCCCTGTCAACACACTTTAAAACCCTATCCTTGGGGGCTCCTATCATTTTTCACGCTCACCTCTAAACCGCTTGGGGCAGAAACTCCTATAGTCCGAGCCTCCGTCGCCAATGCTAAGCCTAAAGTTTTCAGGTACTTTAAAACATTATTTCTCCCAAATCCACCCTATAGATTTTCAATCATCCTTTCCAAAACCTGTCGACGCTGAAGCCTCTTCGGCTTAGGAGGCTGGTTTCACCAGAAGCTTTTCTTCTTAGCCTGCATCTGCTCCATTATCCTTGCAACAAGGCTGCTGAGAACATATGAGATGCCGAGTGCGAATCCGCCGAAATATGTTAATCCTGACCCGGCGAGTAGATTATCCCCGTAGTTATTCCACCAGTTCCAGAATACGTGTAGAGACATGGGGAGAAAAATGTTCTTGTAGCGAACCTGGCATACCGCTGCAACCACGCCGAACAACAGGGGCCAGAGGAAGCCGCCGAGCCCGTAGTGGAAGAAGTGTGTTAGGGCAAACACTAGGCTGCTTACGGATATTGCCATGGGGGAATCTATTTTCGCCAGAGTGGAAAGAAGGAGTCCTCTGAAGAACCATTCCTCTAGAATTGGAAGGATGAGTATTCCGCAGGCGGGTGTGAAGGGGTCTAGGAGGAAAACCGTCGGTATGACGAAAAGCGCGGTAGCCAGGAACGTAAGCTGCTCCCCACTCATGCTTCCCTGGAAACCGTTTAAATCCTTTATCTGGCTCCCCATCAGGAGCAAGGGGGCTACTGAAGAGAAGAGGACGATTAGCGTGAGCTCGAAGACCCGCTGCTCAAAGTACTGGGTTACTCCGACAGTCTGCAGAATGAGAACCCAGAAAACGAACAGGTTGGTGACGCTAGCTAGAACCCTCCAGTGCCTGAACACCGGGGCCACAAGTAGTAAGCCGCCTCCCAGTAATTATGCTTTGCTAAGCCTGTTTTAACCCGGACCGGGCTATGGTTCGCCTCAAGCATGCTTAGACACGCTTTTTAAGCAGCCGGGGACACGGGGGGGAAGGCTCCTCAGAGAGGACGCTACAAGTATTTAAACAGCGGCGTATCAATTTTCTATGAAGCTTTGAGCGAACAGAAGCCCTCGGTGTGGACCGTGATCATTTCACTCCTGATGCTTTTCGTAAGTGGCGCATGGACGGTGGCAGCAATCATATCGATCAACATGAATAAAGCCTTAGGCACAATAATGCTGGCCACGGCCACAGCCTCGAACGTAAGCTTCCTCCTCACACTGCTCGCAGCAATGCTGCTGTATTCGGGGGTGGAGAGGGGGGAAAGGCTCAGAGTAATCATGGTATGTCTCTTTGCAGTAGGAATAGTCACCCTTGTCTACACTGTGGTGCTTTTCATGGTTGCCTTCCTTACGAGATACCCGACGCCCCTCGATTAAACCTTAAACCATAGGCTCTATTTACCTGAACCGTTCTAACCCTTCCTCGTTAAAAAATTAAGACGTGCCTTAAAAGTTAGAGGATGCTGAAACATTTGTGCAACGCGCAGTCCGCCGCGCGCGCGCACACGACTTGCAGAGGATTTCGCGCCGATCATCCTCGACCCGAGAGGATACGGAGCAAAGCCTTCGCCACCAAAGTTCATAGCATACCGGTTGATCATTGATCCGGAGAAGAGGAAACTGTGCGTTCTCTACGAGGTCTACTGGAGTAGGCAGGACTGCACTTGGAGGAAACTCAACAAGGATCATAACCATGATTACGAGCAAATACAGATACATTTCAACATAGCAACCGGCATGATGGAGAAGGTTATCGTTTCTTCCACAGAGCCTGTGAAGCACGGTGGACACGGCGTAGAAGTCTTCTTGAAAACTAGCGAGGCAAGTAGGAGGGAAGTAGAATACGTTACCTTGCCACAGGGGCAGTTCCCTTGGGGAGGGCCTACGGGGAGAAAGGGTGCAACTGAAATCAGGGAGATCCCGATTGAGCGGCTGGCGTTTAAGAGAAACAGGCCAGTAATACTGGTTCTGAACTGCTACCACGTGTTTACAGGCTTGAAGAGGACACTCATGCCCAGGGAGGAGGTTGAGTTGAAACCCCGCTTGAGAAAGCTCGACAGAAAGCTCTTGGAGAAATGGTATTACCAGCATTTCAGGGACAGGTTCGGCCATGATGTCTCCAACCCCTTTAGGGAGCCTTATGTTATGTATTATCCCCCACCTGAAGACAGGTTGTCGAGACTAGCCTACAGCCTGCTCTACGCATACGCCTCCGTAAAGAGGTTTTTCCACCTGCCTGTTTAGATGTTTAATCTCGTTATTCTTTTAAAAACTTAACACTCCGTGTTCCTCATGTCCCGCAGCTATATAAATTTGGCGAGCTTTTTCATCATGCTGTAGCCCTATTATTGAATCCTGGTTCTCGACAAGCATTAAGCATTTAGGCTCCTCCATATTTCCAAGACCTTCTCCAGAAACTCGCTGTCAAGCCAGACAACCCTGAAGGCTTCCTCCGGTATTTTTCTGCCTCTCCTATATTCCTGGCTCCACGACGGGCTCGTAAACAGTTATTTGGCTTCACTAGGCGAGCTTGAACAGTAAAAGGGCCACGGTGGCTAGTTATGATAGGATCGGTTCACGCTCTCGCGGGATACTTGGTTGCATACGCGGCTTTAACAAGGCTTAGGAGCAACGGGTCTCGCGACGGGGTGCTTGCAACCATTCTTGGAGTGGCTCCCGACGTTGACTATGCTTCCCCGCTTCCGTTGGGCACGCCTTTCGGACACTACGGGCTGACTCATTCACCATCACTACTGATTCTGGTTTCCATACCCTTTTTAGCCAAGCACAGGTTAAGGGCTTCACCGTATTTCTCGGTGCTCATTCTACTGATCCTTAAAGAGTGCGACGCGATCGTCGGAAGGCTCGCGATTCAGGCAAAGCCTTAAAACAGAAGACGCACCACCCCCGGAGCAGAGGGAGCGCGAGCACCCGGGTTAAGTTTAATAGGTTAATCCATGGGTTGAAAAACGGTTTGAGCAGCTCCCGGAACAATTCGCCCCTTCTTCAAAGACTCCAATCCTACCTGGATCACGCTGGGCTTAAAGGCTTAGCGCCACCGGGCAGCGTTAAGGTTGAAAGCCTAACCCTATACAGGAAGCAGGGCATGAGCAACAAGACCTATCTGCTGAAGGTTAAAGCCAACGGCGAAACACTGGACACGCTTATACTGAGGCTTTACGCTGGCGAAGGCAAGGCAGCCAGAGAGTTCAGGCTGCTGAAGCAACTCGGGTCAAAGGGACTACCGGTTCCAAACGTATACGCGTTCGAGGAAAGCAAAAAGACGCTTGGAAAACCCTTCCTCATAATGGAGATGATTAAGCAAACCCAGCCGGAGGATGAGCACCGCCTCCTAGAGGCTGCAGCCCGCTCCCTGGCGGAAATACATGCAGTAAAGCCCAGTGAGCTCAGAGGCATTCTGGAGGATAAGGGGAATTACCCGGGTCGGGAGCTTGACGGCATCAGGCTTTTATCGACCCTCCTTATTTTCACAACCCTCAACCCTCCTGGTTCTCTCGTCAGATGTCTGAAGCACGCTAAACTGCTTAGGGAGAGAATGTCGGAGGGAAGAACCCTCCTGATACATGGAGATTACGGTTTAGACAATATAGTGTATAGCGCGGGGAGAGCATACGTTGTCGACTGGGAGAACGCGGAGGTTGCTGAACCGACTTTCGACGTGGCATACATCTGCAACTTCCTCGACTTCAGCGAAAGAATCCAGGGAAGACCTGGGGGAAGGCTTTCAGAAGCCTTTTTGAAAGCGTATGTTAGACAAGGCGGTACAGTAAGGGAGCTTGGGCTTTACAGGAGGCTGGCGGCACTAAAGATTATACTGCTCCTGGAAGTGTTGAGAACAAGGAACTTGTTCTCCCTAGTAAGCGGGCTGCACACAAGGTTCAGAGGGATGGAGGGCGAAAACTGGTTAGGAGGGTTTAGAAGATACCTTTTTGAGGTTCTGGAGGGAGCTCCGCAGGCCATTAGTTAAGGGTGAAGCCATAAGTACGCGGGTTAAGGTGTAACACTCAACACCATGGATGAGCTTCGTAAAAAGATTCTCAGGTTTGAACTCGCTGGAGCAGTTTTCATAATTCTCCTCGGAAGCATGCTGCACTTCACCTTCGAACTGTCCGGGGGAAACCCGGTTGTCGGAGTCTTCTCCGCCGTTAACGAAAGCGTCTGGGAGCATTTGAAGCTTGCCTACTGGCCGGCATTAGCATACATGGTGATTGAGCATAGAAGGTTAAAGACAGTCGGCAGCTTTCTAGCCGCAAAAATTATTGGAATCTGCCTTATGCCAGTTATCATCGTCTTCTCTTTTTACACCTATAATTTTTTCATCGCGGAGAACCTTCTTATGGATGTTATTATTTTCATAGCTGCTGTAGTAATCGGGCAGCTGGCGAGCTATAGGCTGATGGCGAGAGAGAACCTAAGGGCCTACGGGAGAATCGGCCTGTTAACCCTAGTCTCCGCAGCAATTGTTTTCACGGTTTTCACCTTCAACCCGCCTAAACTAGCAGTCTTTCAAGACCCTGTGAGCGGAGGCTACGGGATCTTCGGGTAGCAGCAAACCAGGCTTGGCACTTAGGCTCAGGCTGGGAGACGAGAGTTAGATGCCCGGGGAGCCGGGTGTTCAAGAGCTGAATAGTTTATATCTCTTGAATATGGGTCCTAACTTGCGATGGACAGGGCTAGGGTTTACAGGCAGATTGAGAAGGATTTTGAAAAACATGTTGAAGAACTTTTAAAGCTCGTCAGGCAGCCCTCAGTTTCGCCTCAGAACATTGGCGTTAGAGAGGCGGCGGAGCTTCTGAGGGAGATGGCTGGTGGAGCAGGCTTCAAGAACACGAGTCTAGTTGAAACCTCTGGAAACCCGGTTGTATACGGGGAGCTTAACGTCGGCGCGCCACTCACCGTGCTTGTCTACACGATGTACGACACGATGCCTGCTGACGAACCCGGGTGGAAAGTGGACCCCTTCGCAGGGGAGATACTTAGGGTGGAGCCCTTCGGGGCGACACTGGTAGCCAGAGGGGCAGTGAATACGAAGGGGCCTCTCGTCGCCCTGCTTAACACCGTCAGGGCTATTGTTGAAAGCGGGCAGGAGCCGCCGGTCAACCTGATTTTCGCAGCAGAGGGGGAAGAGGAGCTTGGAAGCAAGCATCTGCCGGAGTTCATAGGAAAGTGTCAGGACCAGCTTAAGAAGGCGGATGTATTGTTCTTTCCCAGCGCCAGCCAGAATTCAAAGGGCAAGGCGATAGTGACCCTGGGGGTTAAGGGAATAATCTATTTTGAGCTTGAACTCGACGGCAAGGAGTGGGGGAAAGGCCCTACGGAGTTCGGCATACACGGCAGCAACAAGGCTTGGGTAGACAGCCCAGCCTGGAGAATGGTGAAGGCTCTTTCAACAATGGTTGACGAAACCGGTAACAGGGTTCTTATCGAAGCCTTCTACGATGAAGTTAGGGTTCCAAGCGAGGAGGACGAGGCTCTCCTCAGCAGGCTGGCTGGAACCTTCGACGAGGAGGAGGTTAAGGAAAGGATGAAGGTGGAGCGCTTCATAGACGATCTGCATGGAGTTGAGGCTCTTAAGAAATACTTGTTCTCGCCGACCCTTAACATTGACGGATTATGGTCCGGGTACACGGGGCCTGGCTCAAAGACACTCCTGCCTCACAGGATGACTGTGAAGATGGATGTTAGGCTCGTGCCCGAGATGCGGGTTGAGAAGACGATGCGCCTGGTTAGAGAGCACTTGGATAAGCATGGGTTCAGCGAGATAAGGATAAGGAGGCTTGAAGAAGGCTACGGCTGGGCTAGGATGAGCGTCAACTCACCATACTCGAAGGCCATGTTGAAAGCACTTGGCGAGTTTAAAGTGGAGGTTGAAGTCTGGCCCACAATAGCTGGAAGCGCACCTTTCTCAATGTTTGCAGCACCACCCCTCGGGCTTCCCTTCATAGTTGGAGGAATGGGCCACGGCGGCCTAGCACACTCGCCCAACGAGTACCTGGTTATAGGCGAGGGGGGACCAACCGGGGGTCTTCTAACAATGGAAAAGTCTTTCGCCGCAATACTCGACCATGTTTCAACACTAAAGAAGCAGTAATTCTTTGAGAACCACCGGCGCTTGGGGTTGTGGGATAGTTACGCACACCGCGCACACTTGAGTTAGGGAGACCATCTATGCTCATTCAGTTCATTTTCTCTTAAAAACGCTACTGACTCTTAACAAGCGAAGCATGATGTTTAGCCGTCACCTGAGCTTGAGCCTGTGACCCTCTATCTCGATCATTTTGCCCGAGTAAGGTTCTGGAAGCTTGCCGAGATACTTGGCCAGCTCAAGCATGTTAAGGGGCTCGTAACCCCCAACCTATTATTACATTTACAACCGGCATGCTCTCCTTTCCTCTTAGCGTTCCTTCGTATTTAAACCTATTCTCACGCTTACAGAATGCTTCAGCGTATCACCATAAACCGGAGCAGGATTCTTAATTCAGAAAATTTTTTCTGAATTATTTTTATTGACGCCAAAGCTTTTTAGCTTTGAAACCACCGTGATCCGGATGTTTAAGCCTGCTTGAAGCGTGATTAAAAACTCACGTGATGTAACCACGATGCGAGAACACAGGCGGTGAGCGTAAAAAGCGAGTTTGCCTTAAATATTCATCGAATTCTAACTGATTTTGGAGGTGAGATGAAGATGATTTGGTGGAAAAGAAACGGTGGGAGGAGGATAGAGCTAGAGGAGACCGAGAAGAATCTTGCAGACCTGCCTATACCTATAGTCTCTGCTCCCCAGAATGTTTTCGACTATCTCTCAGTTTCTAAAGCATCAAGCGCATACCAATTGGGAGACGGAGTACTATACAGTGCCTTTACGTAAAGGCTTGACTGGTTCACTTTTAATGCGTGGAAGGAGCCGGGGTCTGGCGTTAAACCGAACATGAGAGGCTAGAGCTACCCCGCGGGCCGCACGTTTTCACCATACTATGTAAACACCAAGCGCATGCTAACGCTGAAACAGGGCTAGCGCGCGCTAGGAGGTATAGGAACCTTGGCATCGGCACAAGGATGCTGGAAACGCTTGTTAAAGAATCAAGGAGAGCCCGCTTAAAGCTACTTGTGCTGGATGTTTACGCCAGCAACATTAGGGTGCGCCACGTGTACGGTAAGCCGGGGTTCAGGGAAGCTGGAACAGTGCCGAAGATGGTGTTTAGAATAGAAGGTTACGTCGACACCATCGGAATGTAGCTGGAGCTTTGATTAACGTTGCAAGGCATTTAGACCCCCTTGCGGAGAGTAAAAGCACACTATGCCCAAAGGCACACCGAGCTTCAATATAGTCCGTCGCGTGACTGAGAATATTCATGGTGATGAGCGGAGCATTTTTTGGTTAAGCCCGTTCTCTGAAGTAAGAGTATTTAGAGCGTGCCCAAAAGCCTTATATCAAAGGGGCAATAGTGATATTTGAAGCTAAATGGTGTACTGCATTAAGTGTGGTTATAAAAACGCGGATGACGCAACGGTTTGCGCGCAGTGTGGAGCATCATTATACCCGCCTCCACCTCAGCAGGCTAGAGAGTACTGGAGGCGTGAGGACGAGTGTTTCGGTATCCCAAGATTCGGCCAGATTATAGCTATCGTTTTCGGAGCGTTTCTAATTCTCATGGGGGTGAACCTTCTTTTGCCGGAACAATTACGTTTTAAATTAGAATTAGGCCCGCTATTCTTAATACTGCTCGGCGTGCTGATATTACTGGGAGCCATCTACAGTAGGCGCAGATAATACTCAAATATTTATTTATTTTTCCACAGTGCAGCGAGACTTGCAGCCGGAACAGGTTTTCCAATGGTTCCATGATGAAAGCATGGTTCTCGCAATGATCCAGAAAACTATCAGTGCTGTGATGAAAGCGTTGAGAAACAGGCTTCCGAAAAGATTGTCGATGCCTATTAAAACCAGCGTGCCTCCGATTGGGAAAAGAATGTTTAGAAGCATGCGTGCAAACCCCCTGGCCACCTGCCCTGGGAAAACAAGCATAACCATTAACACCCCTGTCAACACTGGTTGAGGGCTCTTTTCAAGGCTTAACCCTGAGAAGAAGTATGCTGTGGACAAGAACACGGCTGAAACCCCTCCTAGAAATAAGCCGGTGCATGCCGCGCAGAGCACACGCCCCCCTATTTTAACCACGTGCGCCGAGAAGGCTTTGCAGACAGGATGATGCCCCTCGATCCTTTTTCGAGGAAAAACATTGTTCCCCGCCCTCCTGGAGAAAACTCTTGAACAGGTTTCCGGAGAAACAGATGCGAAAACGCCTGTCAGGCAAATCGCGTTGAACACTATCCCGGTTAAAGTCTTTCTGACAAGGTTTTCGCTAGGCACTGAGGGCGGGTTAAAAACGATTATTAAAACCACCAGCAGGCTGGCCAGATAGACGGCTACGCTGATTATCGAGAGGCCTAAGGGCTGCTGCATAGGTTTCACCACGAGAGGCTTCTAATCTGTCTAATGACTCCTCTGAAAGCCATGTAGAAGAACACCCTCCTTCTAAACTGGTTTGAGGAGAATAATCCCCGGATCCTTCTACTCCATGAGCCGTAGAAATGCCTGTAGCACTCGTACAGCTCCTCCTGAACCTCGTTCCTTGAAAGCGTTTCAGTAGGCATTACTGCGTGAACCATATCGTAGTGAGACCAATTGTAGTCCTCTATCCAGCCTTTCCCCCTAGCCTCCTCGAAAAGCTCTGTTCCCGGAAACGGGGTTAGGATGGCGAACAGGGCGAAATCCGGGTCAAGCTCATCCGTGTAAAGCCTCAGGTTTTCGATCGATTTTGAAGTATCCTTGCGGGAGCCTATTATGAACATTGCTTGGGTAAAAATATCGTTCTCCCTGAGGAGCCTCACCGCCTCCTTAGCCTCCTCGCTAGTTATGCCTTTTCTGAAAGATTCGAGAATACTTGGATCCGGGTTCTCCACTCCCAGGAGAACCCAGCGGAGCCCCGCCTTCCTCAGCTTCGGCAGGATACTTTTGCCTCTCACAACGTCGTCGCACCTAGCTTGAGTGAACCACATAATATCTTCTGATATTCCACTGCTAATGATTTCGTCAGCCAAGTCGCTCGCACGCTTGTCCAAGCCGAAGTTATCGTCAGTCAGCCAGATGAACCTGCTTCCATATTTCCTGTAGCAGAACTCCATTTCGTCCGCAACACGCTTGGGAGATTTAACCCTCCACCTTCTCTGCCAATGCTTCCATTGGGAGCAGAAAGTACAGGAGTGCGCGCAGCCCCTTGAGCCTTCGATCAGAGCGTAAGGAACGTTTCGGCCAGCCATCGCCGTGAAATGATACTTATGAACAAGATCCTTGACGAAATGATAGCCGGGGTAGGGAAGACTATCCAGGTTTTCAATAAGCGGCCTAGGAGGGTTGTGTTTAACCTCGCCATTACACCTGAAGGAGATTCCTTCAATCTTTGGAAAGCGGGATCTTTCACCCCTGCTCATAACTAGCTCTGCAAGGGTCTGCTCACCCTCACCCCTAACTATCACGTCTATAACTGGATATTCTTCAAGGCTTTCCTGGGCAGTTGCTGTGAAGTGCTGCCCTCCCGTAACTGTTAGAATATTGGGGTCAACCTTTTTCACTGTTTCAAGGGTTCTAGCGACAACGTAAGTGTTGCAGGTCGCTAAGGCGCTTGAAGCAACAATATGCGGGTTGAAAGACTCTATTTTTCTCTCCATTCCCTTCCAATCCACCTGCTGAGCGTTGCAGTCTAGGACTTCAATCTCCAGGTTTTCAACCTCTCTTTCAAGATAGGCTGCAAGCTGGATTATCCCGTATGGTGGCGCTAAGTAGTCGCCCATCACGAACCAAACATCCTTAGGGGGTTCGATGAAGAGAACCCTTGTTACACCGCCTTCTTTCACAGCACTCAACAGGTCCATTAATACTCATAGGCTTAAAAGCTTATAAAAGATCAGCCTTAAGTAACTTAGAGTGAGCGAAGCAAGAAGGAAAGAGGGGGCCGACTGGATAGGTGTTTTCAACACCGGGGTCTTCATAATACTCTTAGGAGTCACCTGGGCTATGAACCCGGGTCTGAGCAATGAGGCGATCAGCTTTTTCAATGATTTTCAAATGGTCGAGTTTTCAAGCAACGTGTTGCTACCGGCTCCGGCAAACAACCACCCGGCCCTATACAGGGCGGCTGCGAACCTTATGCTGATCTTCGGCTTGTTTCAAATAGTTATTCTAGGCTTGAGAATAATCCTCGGCGACACTGTTGAAAGAAAAATAGACACTGCCTCAGGAATGGTTTTCCTGCTTGCCCTAAGCCTCTTCCTAAACATGTTGGCAAACGAGGCTATTGGCTGGGTTGGTTTCATAGGAGGGTTCCTCATCTGCATAGGTCTATCAATAGTTACGGGCGCAACCCTAAAGCTTTTTAGACGCTAGTGAAAAACTGCTCGCCAATGGGTCACGCCTCATGGACGACTGACTCGGCGGGAGCATTAGTCTACGCGGCTTATGAAGGCTCTTAACGGTTTCTGACCCTCCTCCTTAACAAGGCCCGAGACCCTGACGCCTACTCTTCTCGCTTCAAGCCCCGATTCCCCTAGCAGCTTTTCAAACAATTCCCTCGCATTCTTTTTAAGATCCTCCGGGTCGCTGGTAGGCGGCTCCAGCGTTTTCGACCTGCTATAAACACTCATATCTTTCGCAACCACTATTATCCCGACCTGTTTGACTCTCAGCCGCCGCCGGGAGAGCTCATTGCAAATCTCGCCGCAAAGCTCGCCTGTCTTCCTCATAATAGCATCTAAGTCTCGAGTATCTTCCTTCAGAGTTGATATTCTGCTTATGGATTTGGCTTCACCCCTCTCCTTAACAGGCCGGTTGTCCACCCCGTGGGAAGCATTGTGAAAGTAAACACCCAGCTTCTCCCCGAAAAGCTCGATAAGCCTCTGAACATCATAGCCCGCTAGGTCGCCAATGGTCTTAACGCCGAGGCTCTCCATTATGCTCTGAGTCTTAACCCCGACTCCCACCAGCCTGTTAACCGGCAGCGGTGAAAGAAATGCCTTAACCTCCTCCGGTTTAACAACCGTCAAGCCATCCGGCTTTTGACTATCGGCAGCAATCTTAGCGACAAGCTTATTCGGACCAACGCCTATGGAGCATGTTAACCCTTTGCTTCTCCTAACCTCCTCCTTTATCCTCCTAGCCAGCTCCCCAGCCTTGTCGAAATCCCCCTCAACCCTTTCACTAACATCCAGATAGGCCTCGTCAACCCCGGCCTGCTCAAAGAAGTCTGCATGACTCTTAAGGATATTCATCACGTCTTCTGAAACCCTGTTGTAGTACTCGTGGTCAACGGGGAGGAAAACAGCGTCAACGTTCACCAGCCTCTTTCTAGCTACGGAGATTGGGATGCCTGATTTAACACCATGTTTCCTCGCCTCATAGTTTGCAGTGCTTACGACACCGCTTTCCCCACCTCGCTCAGAATACACACATACTACTACAGGCTTGTCCTTTAAAGAAGGATTCCTCACCTCCTCGCATTGGGCGAAAAAATAGTCTAGGTCGACCAGCATAATGACTCTTTGCCGAGACACTTGTTTTTCAGACAGGGGCTTCATTAACCTATTTCCCCGCCTGCAGGAGGACTATTGAATCACCATTCTGTCCAGCTACCGGGGGCATTTTTCACAGCGCCTGCCTGTTTGAACATAGGTTTTTTAAATCCAGCAGGCATTTTCAGCATGCTCCTCGGGCTTAACATCCTTATAGATCTCCCTTATTTTTCCCTTCTTCATCGATAAGGAATGTTGTTCTCACAACACCCATAGTATGCTTGCCGTAAAGATCCTTTCTCCACCATGCTCCATATTTCTTAATAACACTCGCTTCCAGATCGCTTAAGAGCGTGAAAGGCAAACCGTTATCCTTTTTAAACTTCTTATGCGACTCAACGCTATCCATGCTTACCCCAACAGTAACAGCATTATCCCTGCCGAACTCTCCAGCCAAATCCATGAATCTCCCCGCTTCCTGAGTACATCCCGGAGTGCAGTCCTTCGGATAAAAATAGAGCACTACCCTTCTCCCCCCATAATTCTTTAGAGATACTTTCTTACCTTCATCCGATTGGAGAGTGAAATCCGGAGCATTATCGCCCACTTTCAAAACCATTTTCTTCACCTTTTAAAGGGGTTAAAGGTTAATAAGCTTAATCCGAAAAACGGCTTGTAAAATTTTATTAACTTTGTAGCAAAACCTGTTTAAACATGAGGAGCACCCTGGCTTTTTCGAAGGAATGCCTTATAGTCGGTTTATTGATTGGAATCGTAATCGGATATGCGGTGGGCTTCATGATCAGGGAAAGAGAAGTGGAGGAGTTGCGGCAACAGGTTTCAAGGCTTAGTGCTCAAATAGAACAGTTAAGGGGGGTTGTGCAGCCCTTAAGAGTGCTTGCTGAGAAACACGGTATTTATGTTGGTGCAGCAGTGGGTGCTGACCAGCTTAGAATTAAGGAGTACGCTGAGACGCTTAGCAGGGAATTCAACATTTTAACTACGGAAAACGCCTTAAAATTTGAAAGGGTTCATCCTGAGCGTAACGTCTATTCTTTTGCAGAAGCCGATGCAATCATCAGTTTTGCAGAGGCGAACGGTATGAAGGTTCGCGGGCACACGCTCGTCTGGCATAACCAGCTGCCTGAATGGATTACGCGTGGAAACTATAGCCGTGAGGAATGGATACGCATCCTGCACGACCATGTTACCACGGTTGTTAGCCGTTACAGAGGGAGGGTTTACGCGTGGGACGTGGTTAACGAGGCGGTTGACGAAGACGGGTCTTTGAGAGAAACTATCTGGCTGCGAAACATAGGGCCGGAGTACATTGAGCTGGCTTTCAGGTGGGCACATGAAGCAGACCCGGAGGCGCTCCTCTTCTACAACGATTACGGTGCTGAAGGCATGGGTGTGAAGTCGGATGCTGTTTACAATCTTGTTAAAACCCTCTTGGAGAAAGGTGTGCCGATACACGGCGTCGGTCTGCAGATGCATATAAGCACAGAATACTATCCGGCGCCGCAACAAGTTGCAGCCAACATTAAACGCCTAGGCGACTTGGGCTTGGAGATTCACATTACTGAAATTGATGTCCGCATAAGGCTGCCCGCGGATTCTAAGAGTCTAATTAGGCAGGCGGAAATATACCGCGACATGCTTGAGGTCTGTCTTTCCTACAAGAAATGCACGGCCTTCGTGATGTGGGGTTTCACGGACCGCTACTCCTGGATCCCCGGGTTTTTCAGCGGGTATGGTTCAGCCCTAATCTTCGACGAGCACTATAATCCCAAGCCAGCATACTACTATATTCTTAGACTTCTGATGGAGCCTTAAGCCAGCCTGAGGCTTTACAAGCAGCGCGCACTATAACTTGGCTACCGTAGTGCCGGCATGCATTGCCCCATTATCCATTAGGCCTGTCAACGAGGCTCCTGATGCTTATAGTCGGGCCGTCCGGATGGTTAGGAGAGTCGATTAAAACAGCATCATATTCAAAACCTTATTCAAGTAGAATCGGCTAGCCTGCTGGCGAAGGCCGGAATCTCCTTTCCAACATTGTAATAGTTTCAGCCACAGTCGGTATTCTTGTGTTTCGACTCATAAATTAAAAACTACTTTCAACTCAGTAACACACCTACTGATATTATTCTAAAATGATTGCTTAAGCTTTTAGAGAATCGGCTCTGTTGCGGAGCAAAACCACTCATAAACTATATAATAGACTATTAAATAACATGTGTCTCCGCCGGAGAGTGTGCTTGTGTTTAGTGATGGAGAAAACCCTTGTGATGTAAATTTAATTTAAGAGGAGTGCGGAGGGTGGGATTTGAACCCACGAACCCCTTCGGGACGAGGTCCTAAGCCTCGCGCCTCTAGCCTCATACTTGTTTGACCAGGCTTTGCCGCCGCTTTGCTTTGGCGACCTCCGCCAGTTATATTTACGGCTGGTTTCTGGATATAAGTGTTTTCACGCTGTTTTTCAGCAAGTTTTTATTCCCATAGAGCGTGTCTTTAGACGGAATGAGGAGCATATTCTTCAGGAATGGGGTGGTTTACGTGCTTGATTCCTCAAAACTGCCTTTCAGGGAGAGTTGGCTCAGGCTTACTAATGCTCGTCAAATAGCTTCTGCGATTAGAAAAATGAAGATTAGGGGTGCTCCTTTAATCGGGGTTGCTGCGGCCTACGGCCTTGCCCTGGAGGCTCTACGGTACGAGGCTAGTAATGTTGAGAAGCTGAGAAGCAAGCTATTGAAGGCTTCGGAGGAGCTTAGGCTCGCTAGACCGACTGGAAGAAACTTGGGCTGGGCGATTGAAAGATGCCTGAGGAAGTTGGAGGAAGCTAAGACGGTGAAGGATTTGAAGAAAAAGCTTCTCGAGGAGGCCGATAGGATTGCTGACGAGGATGTTGAAACCAATCTTAAGATTGCTAGGAACGGTTTAGAGCTGGTTAGGGATGGTGACAGGATTCTTACTCATTGCAACACGGGTAGCCTCGGTACTGTAGAGTATGGTACTGCTCTTGGAATAATAAGGTTAGCGTGGGAAAAGGGAAGAAGGATTTCAGTATTGGCTACTGAAACCAGGCCACTGCTTCAGGGTGCGAGGCTCACTGCTTGGGAGCTTAAGAAATATGGGGTTCCCTTTAAGTTGATATGCGACTCCATGGCTGGGTACGTTATGTCTAGAGGCATGGTTGACAAGGTTCTCGTGGGTGCGGACAGGGTTCTTGTGACAGGTCATGTCGCGAACAAGATTGGGACCCTTACACTGGCGCTTCTTGCGAAGCACTACAACTTGCCGTTTTACGTTGCAGCACCATTATCGACATTCGATCTTACAACTAAGCCTGAGGACATTCCTATTGAAGAAAGAGACTCTGCGGAAGTCACCCATTTTCTCGGCAGGCTTATCACTGTTGAGGGGGTTAAGGTTATTAACCCTGCTTTCGACATCACACCTCCTGAACTGATTTCTGGGATAGTTACTGAGAAGGGAGTAATCCAGCCTCCCTATGAAACTAGTATTCCTAAAGTCTTTTCTGAAAAGAATTGTTAGGCTCCTTATGCTTGTTCCGCGAGAAGCTGAAAAAGGGGTTTGAGATGATGATAAAGAGAAACATAGAGGCGGTATTGTTTATCGTAGAGTTTTGAAGCGCATGGATCAGGGTTTGAAGAATCACCGTACCTAACCGTTTTGGCACACGCCTGATCCAGGTTCATCCATAGTCCGCAGGCAGTTCCAGCTAGTAGGCAGGAGCCAAAGCAAACATCGTTAAGCTGGGCAGCACTCACAACGGTTTCCGAGAGGACACTGGCCAGTATTTCTCTCCAGAGCCTGCTCCTTGAGCCTCCTCCTCTGAAAACCAGTTTCTCAGGTTTCAACCCGAGTCCTGTTAAAACCTCTTTACAATCCCTTAACGCGAAAGCTACGCCTTCTAAGATAGATCTAACCATATGAGCCTTGTCATGTGCAAGGCTTAGACCGAAAAAGACGCCTCTCGCAGCAGGATCGTTGTGAGGAGTCCTCTCACCTATCAAGTAGGGTAGGAAAACAAGTCCTTCCGAACCAGGAGGTGCCTTGGCAGCCTCCAGGGTTAAAAGATCATAAGCATCTATCCCAAAGATTTCTGAAATCCGTTTTTCCTCTCTTCCAAGAGCATCTCTAAACCATCTTAAAGATAAGCCTGCTGAAAGCGTTGAGCCTTGAACAACCCACATGTCGGGAACAGCATGGCAGAAAGTATTAGTTCGACCCATCTTGTCTACCACCGGTCTAACGGTTGGGCTTAGAACCTGGCCTCCCGTACCTATGTTAACCGACCAGACTCCTTCACGTACCACACCGCAGCCGAGTGCACCAACCATAGAGTCCCCGCCACCTGTTGCAACAATAGTTCCAAGCGTTAAGCCTAATGTCTCCGCCGTCTGTCTACTAAGTTCCCCAGCAACCTCGTGCGAACCCTTAATCTCCGGAAGGGCGTCTAGCCCTATGCCCACAATGGACGCTATTTCATGGGACCATTTTCTTCTACGTATGTCAAAAAGCAGGGATCCTGAAGCATCGCTGAAATCAGTGCAGATAACGCCTGTCAGCCTCATCCTGATATAATCCTTTGGAAATAGAAGTGTTTTCACAGCCTCCGCGATCCTCGGCTCATTCTGCCTAACCCATAGAAAGCTTACGGCAGCGAAACCCGTGGCCGCCCTATTTCCAGATATCTCTATCAATGCCTCTGTTCCAAGCTCATTCTCAATCTGAATGCGTTGACTCCTAGTCCTGTTGTCAGACCATATTATTGCAGGTCTCAGAACCTCTCTGGAGCTGTTTAGAAGGACCATTCCATGCATCTGGCCGGAGACGCAGATGCTTGAAACAGAGTCGCCGCCGAACCCAGTTTTACTTAGGAGTTCGTGAACAGCCTCCTTAACGCTCTGCCACCATATAGCAGGATCCTGCTCACACCATCCTGGATGAGGAGACTCAATCGGATATGACCTACTGGTGTTCAACACTACTGAACCATTGCTGTCGACAAGCATAGCCTTCACGCTTGACGTTCCAAGATCAAGCCCGAGCACGAGAGGAGGCTCCACGCGCATCGCCATTCTTTACCAGCATATCTCCGTAAACTTATATAAACCTAGTAGCACTCGGGCCTGCACTAGATGTTCCACAGATTATAGGGGGAAAGAGTTTTAAGAAGCATAGGGGGATTCTAAAGACATCCGAACTTCTAAGGAGTGTTAAGTCTACCGGGAGGATTCTCAGCTAGGCGATAGACAGGTGTTTGAAAGCCGTCGAGGAGGAGAAGACTGTCGAGGGGGTTAAGAAGCGTCTGCTCGAAGAAGCTGAGAAAACCGCTAACGAGGATGTTGAGACAAATCTTAGGATTGCTAGGAACGGTCTTGAGATAGTAAGAGATGGCGATAGGATTCTGACGCATTGCAACGCCGGCGGATTAGGCACTGTCGTATACGGCACGGTGCTCGGAATAATCAGGGTCGCGTGGGAGAAGGGGAGGAGAATACTCGTCATGACCAGTGAGACTAGACCATTAGTTCAGGTAGCTAGACTCACCGCATGGGAGCTCAGGAGGTACAGTGTCCTTTCAAGCTGATAGGCGACTCTATAGTCGGCTACGTGATGTCTAGGAGGATGGTTGACAAGGTCTAGCACGTGGAGACAGGATACTTGCAACGGGACACGTCGCTAACAAGATTGGAACACTAACCCTTGCCGTCTTAGCTAAACACTACAACATACCTTTCTACGTTGCAGCACCCTTCTCAACCTTCGACTTAGCCACCAAGCTGGGGGAGATACCTATTGAAGAAAGAAACCCTAGGAAGTTATATAGCAGGAAAACCGATAACCGTTAAGGGTGCGGAAGTTATGAATCCCGCTTTCGACATCACTCCCCCGGAATTGGTAACAGGAATAGTGGCGAAGAAGGGGATTATAAGACCGCCCTACACTGAGAACATACCCAAGTATTACAAGTAAGATGTTAGAAATAGCACACCATGGTTATTCCATTCACCTACTAAGACACAATTTTCCCTTAGGAAAAAATCTTGAAACTCATCTTCGCCTGCTACGCTTCCTCTTAACCTCTATCCCCTTACTAGCCAAGAACTCATTCATCAATTCCTTATTAAAAAACATCTGATTCACTTCTGCGATAGCATTAACTCTCTTCATGACCTCGTTGATTAATTGTCCATCATCCATACCTGTTGAGTCGAAGGTCGTGATGAAGTCTGATTCTGTGTCTATCTCGAATCCGACTTCAATACCATGTTTTTCGCTAACCCTCCTAGCTACCTCATCCCCCCACATGTGTCTCCCAGCGAAGTACGCGATGGTTCCCCCTTCCTTAATGTAATCCTCGAACCTCCTCTGCTTAAAGTCCTCGATGATCCTCCCTATTTCTTCAAATTCCTTTTTCACAATCCTTTCCTTTTCCTCCTCGGTCTTCCTCCTCGTACTTCCGCTTGTACTTCCTCCAGAGGTAGAACTCAGATATTTCGTCTTCAGTTGGTTCAGGACCGGCATCGACTTCTATCTTTCCGTTCTTGTACGCCTTGATGAAGATGTCGAAGTCAGATAGTCTAATGGCTATCATCCACTTCTCAGGAGGGAGAGAAGGCAGTAGCTCAACCTTCTCCCACGGCCTGCGCTCGAACTTCTCAGCTAGCAAAGCCCTCAACCTCTCAACCACGCTCATCCCTCGAGTTCACCTCTCGTATACACTCTTATGAGCGGGGGCATGCCGGGCTCTCCTGCAAGCACCTCTTTTGGATCGTATGAGAATCCTATAGCTATGCCGTGCTTAACATTCTTATATTTATCGAGCTGAAGATGGTTCTTAAGGTCCTTAATTGCACCACCAAGTAATTCCTCAAAGCTTTTCCCGGTTATCGTCGACTTCATCTCTATTATAGCTATTACATCGTCCTTCTTAAGCGCGCGCGCTAACAATAGAGGATGGAACAATAAAGGTTGGTCATGGCATTAGATATGGTAATGCAATTTGTCTATGGAAAAAATGAAAAATGGTATTTAAAAATAATTCAAAAATATTCGTAACTTTTACTTCATTCTCTTCTTTAACATTCCATCCTGGTGGGTCACAGAGATATTTTGTGTTTCCTGAATAAATTCCTTGACCTACACATTTTCCATATTCAGGGTTAGTAGGATCTGTTACTGGCCCGTCAGATGTACAACATGAATTGTCTACACAATCAATTTTCGTAGAAAAGCATTTAGGCCACACGCAGGTGTAATCATAAGGAGTACCACCAGTTCCAGAAGGACTTCTACATTTTCCTTTTATGTTGTTTAGAGGAGGACAGTCATCATCAGATAAGCATCCACAAAAACTTTTAACAACAGTGCATTGTGAAGACTCAGCGCAATTCCCTGAGCTGCAAGAAGCTTTTATCTCCATGCTTACGCATTTAGGCCAGTTGCTCCACCGTTGGAGAGACACCAGCTATCGCTTTGACAGTAGCATAATCCATCGTTAGCGTCACAGCCTGTTGTAAGCGCGCGCTACAGTGAGAACATGCCCAAGTATTACAAGTTAGGTTGAAAAATGGGCCGAGCCGGATTTGAACCGGCGGCCTCCTGCGTGTCAGGCAGGTGTCCTAGCCATCTAGACGATCGGCCCTATATCTTAATCCTGTTGTTATAGGAGAATCATGTTTTAAAGTTTTTCCTGTGGGAAGCTGGGATTTGAGGCCTGTCGGTAAACCTAGGTTCAACTAGCTAGATTCTGAAACCACTGTTTTTAAGATCCTTCAGCTTGTTTGCTTAAACCCCGTAGGTGTTAAAAACAGTTTGTTTAGGAGGGGCAGGTGTGGGCTTGATTGCGTTAGCCACCCTTATTTTAAGAAGCCTTATATCGGCTGCGTGATTGAGACTTGCCTAGTGGGTAAGCGTGTTTCTTACACTGGGTGTGTCCAGGGAAAGATTAGCATGTGTTTAAAAGAGGCTGGTCTACCCATACCCGTAGATATCATTCAAATGCAGAAGCGAATCTAGTGAAAGCATGAGATATGAAACCCCCTTGTCCTACTTCTTAACCATAACGTTTAATTTATTGACTAATCCAGTAGCATCGTCCTAATGATGAGCAGAGAAATAAGAGTTGGAATAATAGGGAGCGGAGGAATAGCTAGGGTGCGTGCAGCAGCATACTAAAAGTTGGTTTCGTTAAGATTGTAGCGGTTTCTGACATTGTAAAGGAGCGGGCTGAATCACTATCTAAAGAATTCAATGCAAAGGCCTACATGAGCCATGAAGATGTGATAAAGGAGAATGGTCTAGATTTGGTAAGCGTTTGCACTCCTCCTTCCACTCATAAAGACGTAACCTTGGATGTGATTGAGTCGAAAATAAATGTTGTTTGCGAAAAGCCTCTAGCATTAAGCTCTAAGGAAGCAAAAGAAATGGTGGAGGAGGCTAAAAAGAGGTCTATACTTTGGAGTTGACTTTCAAAATAGGTTTCTGCTTCAACACGTTAAGGCAAAAGAACTGTTAAACGAAGGCGCGATAGGTAAACTAATTCAGGCAAGGTTTAGAGTGGATTATGACGTTCTAGACGCCGTTCCTCCTTCAGCCCCTATGAGAAGTGGCTGTTTGATAAGGAAAAATCCGGAGGCGGGGTGCTAATGGATATAGGCTCCCATTGGATAGACCTTTCAAGAATGTTTGTTAGCGCGGAAGCCAAAGCCGTTTCCGCTGAAATCAGTAAAAACATAGAAAACATAGAGGTTGAAGATATGCGATGATTTTAATCCAGTTCGGGAATTCTGTTCATGTGCTTGTGGATGTTGGCTGGACACGGCAAAACGAACAATGGCCAGTTGAGCTATATGGTGATCAGGGAACCATATTATGCAATCTTGCAGAAAGGAAGATAGTGCTGTACACGAGAAACAGAAGACATTCGAACGACGGTAAAATCAAGATCATCAATCCTTCGCTGCCTGAGATAGGTGAGCCGCACGAATACTTGATCAAAAAGTTTGTCAATTCTATTGTTGGCAGAACCCAGCCACCAGTTTCTGGTTACGACGGTTATAAGGCTCAGGAAATAATAGATGCTGCCTATAGGTCTGCAAACGAGAAGATAAAAGTCGTACTTCTAGACTAATCTTTTATAGCACGGTTCCAAACGTTTGGATTGGGACAGTATCCGGTAGTGTTAGAGAGTTGTCACTCGAAAAGTGCGCCCAGCCCAGCCATTTCCTCTGCTGGCTTCTCCTCCTTCTTCTCCTCCTTCTTCTCAGCCGGCGCCTGCTGGGCTGCTGGCGCAGCCTGGGCTACTGGACCTACTGCCAGCGGTGCCGACAATACTTCATCAATGTTAACTTTTGAAAGAGAGGAGACCAGTACTTTTATCCTGGCTTCATCAGGCTCTATGCCTGCAGCCCTCATTATGGCTTTTATCCTGTCCTCTGTAATCTCCTGCTTCGCAGAGTGCAGGAGCAGTGCCGCATGGATGTATTCAGACATCAGCATCCACCTCAGAATTTTCTGAGCATTCTTACACGGGGTGTTTTTAAGCTTTTATTCACTCTTACAAAGCGTCTTTTAAGCCCGCTAAACCTTCTTTAAGCATTAAGGCGGCTCGACACGTTTCCTAAGCACCACTAGAACCCTAATGCTAGGCTTTTTCAAGCATTGCCTCAAGCTGGCTCGCCGCGGCCCTCGCTGTCTGCAACAGTATTTTAACCGTGTTTTCATCGTAATACTCTACTTTAAGGCTCAGTGCAATAGCCTTGGATGAGGCTTCCCTAAGCATTATACCGAGGCTTTCAGGCGTCGGGAAGAATGTTGCAACAGATATTTTCAAAGCGTTTTCAATACTCCTTGAGACTTCTCTCACAACTTCTTCAAGGGTTATTGAGAGAACCTCCTCGCTATATACTATCTCGTTGTGAATCGCCGCATAGGGTTTTATGAATGCTTCAACCGGCCTGATGTTAAGCTTTGAAAGAACAGAGGCCAGTTGCGGCGTAACCACGTCCCCGGGTTTAGCTACCACGGTGTCCTTGGTTATCCATATGCTTCCGGTTTCAATCCTGGTTGGCAAGCCAACCTCGTTCAGAGAAGAGATCACTGGGCCGGCTGGAAGACCAGTGTTTCCGGCTGGGACAACTATCTCCCTGTCGACAACATCACCAGCGTTAAGCGGCAGCCTTATTGAATATTTCCTCAGCTCCTGTTGCAGCTCGTACGGGTCCTCGTTTGAAACGATCAGCATCACAGACCCTTTGGAAGCCTGCTTCTTTAAGAATTCTCTCAAAGCTTGCGAGCCTGTTTTCTCCGCAGCCTTCTGTAGAAGCGTTGTCTTAACGTGTCTCAGAATAGCTCTTCCCCTAAGTCTCTTCCTAGCCTCGTTTATCGTTACAGACTTAACCCTGAAGGTGTTGACGAGCATAATCGTCCTGCTCGACTCTATCAGGCGAAGAATCTCGTCTACAATTCTCGTTTTAAGAACCTGCTGGCTCAAGCCTTAGCCTCCCTCGACGCTTTAACAATCCTACCCATGGTCGTCTTAAACCCCACGTATCTCACCGACGCCGATCTGGGGAGTCTTCTCTCAACCGCCGACAGGACTGCACCAGCGTTCTCGAGGAGCTGTTGAACAGGCGTTTCCACGTGTCCTATTTTACATGAGACAGCGAGGTCGGATTTAAGCACGAGCCTCACGCTCCTCCTAAGCCTTTCAACAATCGGCGTTATTGATGAGGCTGGAGGAACTGGCGTGGGCATCTTGTTCTTAGGCCCGAGGAACTGGCCTAGCACCCTGCCGACCAGTGGCATGAGCGGCGCCTCGGCTATGAAGAAATCATAGGACTGTGCGACTTTTCTGCAGTTCTTCTTCTTACCGGCCATGCTGCTTAAAACGTCTCTTGAAAGAACATCCAGTCCAAGACTCTTTGCTTCAGTAGTCAAGGAGCCGTCTGTGAAAACACATATCTTAGGCTCCGACTTATACGGGCTGTGTGGAAGCTCCACGAGCTCCGTGAACCTTTGATCCGGCTTAGATAGGTCAACCCCCGTCAGGCATAGGATCATTTCAACACTCTGCTTGAACCTCCTCGGCCTGCTGTACTCCGGGGAGAGAGCTTTCTTCAAAGCATCCTCCAGCGAGCTCTTGCTTACTGAGAGTGGCACCGACATTCTAAGCATCCTCCCTGCTTAAAGTCTCGTCATACTCCCCCTTCTTAAGCATCCTGATAACTTCCTTAGCGGGCTTGGAGTCAACAGTCACACCCATGCTTTGACAAGTCCCCAGGACCTCTTTAACCACTCCCTTTAGCGTCTTAGAGTAGGTATCGTTCATCTTCATCCTTGCTATTTTCACAACTGCTTGGAAGCTTAGGTTTCCCTTGGCCTCCTTGCCGGGTGTTCCAGAACCCTTGTCTATCCCCGCCTCCTTAGCTATCAGAGCCGAGGTCGTGGGGGTTTTAAGATTCACGGTGAACTGCTTCGTATCAGTATCCACTTCAAGCTCAACCGGGACCTTCATCCCCTTAAACTCCTTCGTAACCTCGTTTATCTTAGCCACTACTGCCCCAACGTTAATCCCTAAGGGGCCTATGGCTGGGCCTAGGGGTGGCCCGGGTGAAGCATTACCGCCTTCCACTATCAGGCTGAGGGTTTTCTTAGCCAGCTTTACACACCTTTCAACGTGAGGCCTCCTGCAAGCCTTAAAAATATTTCCTAATAGCCTGCCCCGGGGAAACCGGTTTAAAGCTTACCTTGACCCTCCTCAACAACCCTTACGCTGTCCATTTTAAGCGTTATTGGGAATGGCGCCACGGCGCCGTCAAGCTCCACCGTAACCTCGTTCCTATCAGGGTTTACCTCCAAAACTCTTGCACGATTCTTCTTAAGCAGCCCACCGACTATTTCAACAATATCCCCTACTTTAATCTCTGTAGTAACCGGTTTTTCCTCGAAATACCTTCTGAGGTCGTTGAGGCTGAGGCTACCCTGAACCCTTCTCTTAATATGCTTAATATCCCTTATCGCCTCCTCAACCGGGAATGGTGAGTCAGCTTCAATGTAGATATAGCCCTTTAAACCGGGCAGGACTATTACGGAGTGGATTGGGAGATTTTCCACTTCACACCTGTTCTTTATCATTAGGGCTGAAGACATCTCTTGGCCTATGGAGGTTCTCACCAGGAAAAACTTCGGTTCAACAGCCTTATCCCTGCTCATACTCAAAAACCCCTTTAGCCGAGCTTCACACCCGTCAGCTGTAGGAGCGAGGCGACAATGTGCACCACGAACGCCATCCCCCCTACTATCAGGATGCCGATGAGAAATATTTTCAGCGACAGCTTCAGCTCTGAACCGTCCGGCTTCTCGCTAAGCTTAAGCACCCTGACTATAGTCCTAACCCTGTCCGTAAGCCCCATGCCGAGGTTTCTAGGAGGAGGCGGGGATATATTCTTTTCCCCCGGCGTTTAAACAAGCGACATGAGGCTGTTGACATACTCTTTAGGGTTAAACCTCTTAAGGTCGGAGTATTTCTGCCCAGTTCCCACGTATATTACGGGCTTCTTAGATATGAAGGATACGGAGAGTGCAGCCCCCCCCTTAACGTCAGCATCGAGCTTTGCCAATATCACCGCGTCGAAGCCAACGTGGACGCCGAAATCAGCCGCCTGGTTCCAAGCATCGTTCCCGGTTAAAGCGTCTACGACAAGTATGGTGTACGAGGGTTCAACAACCCTTTTAATCTTCTTAAGCTCATCCATGAGGTTTACGTCAGTATGCATTCTCCCAGCAGTATCTATGAGAACAACGTCCACTCCTCTTTTAGACGCCTGTTGGACCGCTTCGAAGCCTACGCTCGCAGGGTCTGAGCCATACTCTTTGAAAACCATAGGCAGCCCGAGCGCCTTAGCGTGATGGCTGAGCTGCTCAATAGCCCCGGCTCTGAAAGTGTCGCTGCAAGCCAGGAGTACGCTTAAACCATTCTCCTTAAGCATGTAGGCGACCTTAGCTATCGTAGTGGTTTTCCCAACGCCGTTGACACCTATGAAAAGAAGTTTGAAGGGCTTCGGTGATCTACACGCCTCCTCGACGAGGTCTATCTCAGAATCGCCAAGTATCTTCAGGAGGAAGAGCGTTAACTCCTGTTCGACAAGCTTCTTTACAGCATCCCTGTCGAAAATAGGGGTCCTCCGGCCCTCAAGGGTTTCGCCAAGGGTCTTCTTCAACTCGTCGACAAGCGGAAGGGCCACGTCGCATAGAACGAGCTTAAGCCCATAGTCCTCAAGAACCTCCTCAATCTTCTCTCGGCTGAGCGGCCTTGTTGAAACAGCCTCCACGAGGGATTTGAAAAGCTCGCCTACCTTCATTAGGAGCACTATTTCTTAAGCTTCTCGTAGAGCAGTTGAACCCTGCTTCTGCTTTCATCTATCCTAGCCTGCAGGCTGTTCATCTGCGTCTCTATTGACCCGCGTGCGTCGTTCAGCTCGCTCAGCCTCTTCTCAACCGTTTTAAGCGTTTCCTCCAGGCTTCTCTCAATAAGTATTCCTGAACCCGTGTTAACGAGGAACCGGTTGGTGTCTTTCAAAACCGCCTTTCCATAGACCCCTCCACCTATGTCTAGGAAAAGCTCAACACCCTCGCCGGCCTTAGAAATCGCTTCGAGGGCAGACTTGGAAACCTGAAGGTCGTTTATAGAGGCTACTACAAGCTGGTATCTCGATCTAAGCTCCTCCATAATTGTTTCGAACGACCGGAGCTCCGTTATGGCTTTTCTAAGCTCCTCTTCACTCATTGGTTTCAGGCTTAACCTCCTCTAGACCGAGTATTTTAACATTCTCCCTTTTAACACGGTGTCTGCTCCCTATCAGGGAGTAGGCCTTCTCTAGGGCAATCTTCTCTGAAGAAGCCTCCACGCTTATAGAGAACGGGATTTCTCTCAGTGGTTTTCTGAACACGCCTTTCACTTTGAACAGGGGCATGCCTGAGCCTGCAGACGGGGGTTATTAAAAATTTTTCAGGGCTAGGGAAATGTTCATAAGCTCAGCCCCGGTTGTAGACTCGCCGACGAGCACCCCGTAGGGGCTTACGAGCATGCCGAGCCTTATGAAAGCCAACCCGTCGTTCACAGACACGGTGTAAACCCTGAGCTTCAACAGGTCTTCCAGAAGCCTCTTCTCCCGCTCTGTCAGAAGCTTGGAGGCGAAGCAAAGCTCGTCACCGGGTACTGCAAGAGCACCTATAGCTACGTAGTTAGCAAGGCTTGCGAAGCCATAGTCGACCCCAAGGAAGTCGGCTATCATCCTGGCTTCATTCTTAGAAACCCTTGTTGAAAAAAGCGCTCCCTTATCTGAGAGAAGCATCATGTTACCCCATGCTTTAAGCCTGCTTTCAACCCTCATTATCTCCTTCCCGAGCGACCGCAGCTCGCTGAGTTCTTCGTCCTCAATAGTGTCAGGAGCAATTATGAAGTTCGAATTCGCCGCTATCATTGATGAAACCGCGTGGACACCACCTATGTTAGTTACGGCTATTGAGTCAACCCTGAGAAAATCCCTAAGCCTCCTCAGGAAACCCTGAGGAGTATTCTTGTTAACCACAGCATTAACCCCGAAGACCTTTGAGTATGCTCCTATGAAAGGAGTCTTCCAGATTGAGGCTCTGGCTACTTCCATGACTTATCGCTGCTCTGAACCCGGGAGCCTCAGGAGAACCTCGTCCTCTTCGACGACGGCGAGAACCCTTAGGCGACCCTTCAAAACCCTCCCGAGGTTGGAGTGAACATACTCGTTTAAATCACTCCCTATCACTATCCTCTTACCCTTGAAAGCCTTGGAAGCCTTCTCCCGGATCTTCCTGATGGCGACTTCACGCCTATCCGGGAAGGGCACGTTCTTGACTCTTGAAAGATTTATCGAGAACACAGCCTCCTCACTCTTCCCGCTCATAAGCAACCACCTTAAAGCTTGATCCTGCTTCTTCTCCAGTTTCTCCAGCGGTGCGTAAACCTGACTTTCCCACGTGTCTTAGCTATGACCCAGGTTGGAACAGCGTATGACCTTTTCAACTCAGCCTGCAGGCGAAGCTTCTTACCCACCGTCTTGCTCCTAGCCATTTCTCCTCACCCCATTCCTCTCCTTGAAGACAAGTATATCCTCTCTAGGATCTCCTTCAGATACCCGTCTTCAACCGGTATTTTAAGCTTGCCCTGCTGTGCTAGAGCTATAAGGTATTTCTCAACCTGCTCTGCAAGCTGGGGCTTAACCAGCCTAAGATTGTTCAAACGGCTCCTCGCCTCCGGTGTGAAAACAATCCGGCTTAAAGTCTTTATGACCGTCTGCTCCTCCTGCTTGCGCTTGCTCTCCTCAAGCTCCTTCTCCATCTGTCTGCGACGCTGCTCAAGTATTCTTGCAATCTCCTCGTCTTCACTCATTTCTCCCAACTACCCTTTTCCAGAGACCTCCCGAGACAGCTTGTCTAGGAGGGAGACACCCTTAGGCGTGAGCCACCTACCCTTGTTCGACTTCCCGACGAGGCCTGCTGCCTCAAGCTGTTGAAGAATCCTCCTGATTATTGCTCCGCCAGCCCTAGCCTTATGTGCCCTCCTCATCGGGTATTTCTTCCTACCCCCGTATGCTTTCCTGAGCCTTGAAACACCCGTCGGGCCCTTCACGTACAGTCTCCTAAGTATTGAAGCAGCCCTGACGTACCACCAGTCTAAACGATCCGGGGGCCTCTCCCTGTGGCTGCCTGTTTTAACGAAAAGCGCCCACTTCGGTGGGCTTACCTCATTAACGTTCTCCTTAAGGTATTCTGCTAGCCTTTCTATCAGTGTTTCCGCCGGAACCGCTTTAACGTGCACAGCCTCCAACAGTCTTCAGTCTCCGTCTAGAGGCAAAGGTTTTATAAGGTTTAGCGGGGGCGGGTCTCGGTATGAAGAGCCTCATATGCTTTTTCGACTCAAGCCTTGAACTCGTGCCGAAGGAGCTCGCCAACCACCCGCAGGTTGTTAAAAACGCGGCTAAAAAGGGTAAAAAACCCATGCAAACAATGCTTGAGAGAAGCATCCATCATAAGGCTATTCTAAAGCTTGAAAACAGCGAGAAAAAAGGCCGGCCAGATATTCTGCACACGTGCCTGAAAATAGTCTCAGACTCCCCCGTTTATAGGGCTGGGAAACTAAGGGTGTTGGTGCACACAATAGGCGGAAAATGGATTGTTCCAAGGGAGAAAGTAAGGTTTCCAGTGACCTACGGGAACTTCATAGGGCTGATGGAGAAGCTTCTCTCGACTGGAAGAATCCTGGATCCTAGTGGAAGAATCCTTATGGAAACAGTGGCGAAAAAGGATGTTTTAAGGGTTTTAGACGAATACCCTCGTAGAATACTCTTCACCCATGTTGGCAGGAGGGTTGAAATCCGGGACTACGTTAAGAGCATTTTTGAAGACGGTTTGCCTGCGTGCTTCCTAATAGGGGCATATCCGAGGGGAAGGCCCTCTGGGGAAATATGGAGCATGACTGGGGAGAAGGTTTCGGTTTACGACGGGGTTTTAGCAGCCTGGACGGTGACAGCTTGGCTGACCTACGAGATATTCAGGTTGCAGCCATACTAGTATATGAAGATCCTTGAAGCAATAACCTTGTCGTAAACCTCGTCCAGCTCCCTTACCTCTGAGAACAATCCTGAAAGCTCAGCAATCCTCTGCGCAAGAAGATGGTAGCAAGCATACGCCTCTCCAGTCATCACGTAATAGAAGAAATCCTTGCAGCTGCAATACTTCACCAGCGGGATCACAAGGTACTCTTCCTCCCTGCCGACGATAATCCACCTAATCCTGTTCGAAGGCTGTAGAACATACTTCTTCACCCTTCTGGATGCGACTGTCTTCAAAGCCCTCCTGCCTCTTTCGCCGAATGTACTGATAATCTTCTCCTCGCACCCGCGTGTAACACCCTGAGCCTTAAGAAGCCCAGCAATCTCCTCAGGTATCCTGTCAGCGCTATCCTTATCTTCAATCATGCCCCTTGTTCCCTTGAGGCTTGAACGCGAGAACAGGATTTAAGCTTATTAAAGGGGAGCCGGCTCTACTGGCCGGGGAAACCCTTGTTATCGCGGACACGCATATAGGCTATGAGGGCGAGATACGGCTTAAAGGAATCAAGCTTCCAAGCCTCACTAAGAGGATCCTTACACGCGTGCTAAGCCTGGCTGAAAAAACATCGGCTAGGAGGCTACTGATCCTTGGAGACTTGAAGCACACTGTCTACGGCCCGAGGGGGCTGGAGTGGATGGAGATCCCGGAGTTCATGCGCAAGATAGTTAGTAAGTTCGAATGGGTCGGGGTTGTCCCGGGTAATCATGATGGGGATCTTTATGCTGTCCTGCCGGAGGGGGTTGAGCTGATGGATCCTGATGGAGTCTTGTTGAACGGGATTCTATTCACCCATGGTCATAAGAGGGTTGACACTATTCTCGGTAAGAAAGGCGGGGGTAGTGTCAGAACAGTCGTGGTGGGGCATTTCCACCCGGCTGTAGAGCTTCTCGACGACCTTGGCTACAGGTATGTGATACCGGTCTGGGTAAGAGGTATGCTAAGCAGCAAGGTTGAGATACTTTTAATGCCGGCTTTCAACGAGAACATTGGGAAGCTCATAGTTAACAATCCTGAGAGAATATCAGAGGAGCTTAGGGGGTTCCTGAAAACAGGCTCGATAAACCTGCAGGAGGCGGAGGCATATAGCCTGGACCTGGTCTTTCTCGGGAAGATTGGGGAAATGGAGATTTAAACATGCCACAGACTTCGCTGGAGTTCATCCAGTTGATCACCCTTGCCACGCAACATGTTCTTCGAAAATATTAAATACTTGATTCGGCCGAAACGTAGTCAGATGAATTCTACATGGCCCGTAGCAAAAGTCCAAAATAGCGTAAGGACGATTTTTTATAAGGCCATTTCATGAACTTCCTTTATTAGGTTGCAATTGCCAACATTGATCAAATACCACTAGATGTGCTTTTGCAGCGTGTTTACTCAAGTATAGCGCGTGTTAATGAACGGCCACTCATTACGGATACTTACTTAGCAGATGAACGACTTAGCCACAAGAAAACCTTATTTTCCCTAGTATACAAATCCTCTATCGTCAACCCATCGATGTCACTCCTCAAGCTATATCCTACGATGCGGGTGGCAATCCCATGCTCGACCAGTCCTTTAGCAAGAAAGTGGATATGGTCCAGAAGGGGGTCAAGGTCGCAGTTACCAGCCCATACGATCACCTTATTAAAGCGCTTTGATTCCAGTTCACATGATATCGAAGTCGTTGGGGTTATTATTAGTGTCTTCCCGCCTTCTAGTAAAGGTCTAACTTTCGGATGATCCTTAAACCTCTGAATGAGAATCTGTTCCAACTTTTCGTAGGCTTCTTTAACGGATGACAGGCTGTTCCTATATGTTCTCTCGTTCGAAGCCATATGATCATATAGATTAACGGTAATGAAGTATACCTTGTCCGCCTTGGTTAATGCGATGCTGAAAAGATCGTTGGTTAAGTCTTCTACGCCTTCAGGTTTGCTCATGTATACAGTAATTTCAAAAAATACATCTTCATCCCTACCGTCTATCGTGATAGAGCATTCTTCCATCGTGCTTTTCCATCGCCTGTTTAAATAGGTTTGAGCATTCTTCCCAGCTAATTCCGGGTCATCGCCCCATCCCCAAACCCTAGCTCCTCTCAACTTCCCCGCCTCTTAAACTTCTATATTCTTCAAATACCTCTATGTGCCTAGGCTTAAAGCTTCCTATCTCTTTTATGAACTTTTCATGCTCTCTAGCCGGAATCGAAAAATAATATATTACACTTCCTGTTTCTTCTTCCTCTTCATAGGTTTCATTAGGATGAAAATCTAGGTCCATAAGAATCTGACGTAAACCTTCCAAACCTTCTTTGCATTTAGAGCTAAATCGTATCCGAAGATCTCCTCTATAAGTCATATGAGCAGTTCCATCTCCAGAGAAGAAGCCTTTTAAATATGCTCTCTTTCCATCCTCATCAAGACACCATCGAGGAACTCTAAATTCATAGGCTCCTGTCTTGACGTAATAATCGCTTAAATCATAGTAGGCTCCTTTAGAGTATACTTCTGCACTGATTAAACCGTCTTCCCTTTCGTAGCGATGTGGAGTTAGCCCATATACCTCCTTGAATAACTCCTCGAATTTTTCTATGAGCTCTTCATCTTCAGAAAAGAACTTTGCTGAATAACTAGTGTGACATCTACCTTTTAAGTCTACTTTTCGATGATAAGCACAACTTCCATCAGAAGATATGAATCCGAAAAGGATTGCTTTCTCAGGTACAGCTACTCCTCTAACTCCTTCTTCTGAAACCTCCAGCAACATTCCGCGGCTCAGAGGAAAGAGAATTCTCTCTTCTTCAACGCGTGCCCCTGAGAACGTGCTAATGACAATACCTACCTTAACCAGTTCATATTCGCCACCTTCCGTTTTACGCACCTCGTACTCTCCAAAGGTCTTTAATGTCCAATGGGCTTCCTCGCACTCCTCTTTTCTACTAGTTCCCTCAGGTTCCCCTTGGAGGAATCTTCTCTCGTGCTGTTTTACGGCTGAGCCTCCGCCCATTCCCCTATCTCCTTCTCCGCTTTAGCCGACTTAGGTCAAGTAGGTTGTGCATAGCCAGTATTCTCATCGCGCGCTCCTTATCCTCAAACCAGAGGTCGATGATGTCCTGGGGCATCATACTTTCACATGCTTCACAATAACACTCCTCGAACCTTATAGAAGGGTCTCTGAGGTCGTAGAACAACCCGTCACAGTAATATTCTCCATGCTTGGCCCTCAGAAACCAAGAGAGACTGCTTAAACTAACATCCTTATACCTCCAGGGTTTTGAACCAACGCCATAAAGAATGAGCTCGAAATCGTCCTTCCTTCCAAAGCTTCTTTTTAAAGTTAACAGGACATATGGGATGAACTCGTCAAGCTTCTCCTCTTCGAAAAGCTCCCTGGCTGGCATTGCGAAGGAAGCATAGCCCATTTCAACCTGCCTCCTTATGGTCCAATCCATCTGACGCAGATTAGCTCCCTTAACAAGGCCAATCAAGGGAATATCAAGCTTGAGAAACTCATTCGCGAAGGAGACGAGGCGTATTGTCTGAGACCAGGATTGGTAGAGTGGGACATCAGTATAGGTGTAGTTGTCAGGAATCATCGTGGCATCAGGCCTCAGGTCTCCGATCAGCCTGAAGTAATCCTTGGTTTCAAGCCTGTCGATAAGCTCATCCGGCATAACTGTTGACAAGAGTATCTTTCCGTCGAAGCCAAGATAGTCGTGAAGACCCTTGCTAGAAGCCTGAGCCAAAACGTCTTCGTTTGCAAGTAGTTGCCAAAGCGGAACGAAAACCGCTGATACTTGAAAACCATCCATCCAAACCCAAGACCTTTCGTCAGTGGCATCGATTTCAGGCACGAACCTGAGAAATCGTATCTTCGTCATTAATTTCCTCCCAAAAGACGGGATAGACATGGGAGAAGGTCTGTTCTTTCCTCCGATCTGGCAGTACGGCCTAATCCTACAGAAACTCTTAGGATGCGTTATCCCGGTATAAGAGGTACCTCTGACGCATTTATCTACTAAACATGTTTCTATTACACAACCAATGCATGGCTTCCTGAAATAGGGACAGCCTGCACAGTTAAATCCGCACTTACCTTTTCTCAACAAGATATTTTTTACACTTTTAGGATTTAAGCAAATATGTCAAGCATGGTTGAGTAAATATAATTTGCTAGAATGAGTTGCTGCAGTTGATGCATATCCTGAAACATCTCTGATGTCAGTCTAAGAAGAATGAAGTAAAAAAACTGGGCCCGAGGGGATTTTCCAGACCCCCAGTCTTCCAGGGGGCCTTTTTGAACCCCTAACCTACGGGTTATGAGCCCGCCGCTCTAACCTGGTTAAGCTACGGGCCCTCGGTTTTTTAGCGCAGCCGGATAATAAAAATTTTTCCTCCCGTCTATTTAAATACGCGTGAAGACTGGCAACGTTGTTGCGATGCTATAATTACTCTAGGCTTGTCATATTCATGTAGCGCGCTCTACACGTGGTTCTCTCTTTTCAACAGGACACGTGGGCTGAAGCCGGTGGATGAAGCATGAGAGCTCTACGGGGCGAGTTAAGGGCTTATCGGGATGCTTCAGCATGCCTCTCTAATTCTATTTTTCTAGAGACGGCGAAGCTTGCCTCGCTGTTGCTGGCGGCGTTTATGATTTCCTCGGCGAGGCTTTCCGCCATGCTTTTCCTTGTTTTGAAGCTTTTCCTTTTCGCCCCGTCCACTATGTTTCTTATCGCTAGGTCTAATCTTCTCCCCGGGGAGATGTCTACGGACTGGTAGTAGACTATTCCACCGTAGCTGACTCTCGTCGTGTCCTCCCTGGGCGCGGAGTTTACGAGAGCATCGACAAAGACTTCAACAGGGTTTCTGCCGGTTTGGATGCTTACTATTTCAAAGGCGTGTTTAACTATGTTTATGGCTTTAGCTTTTCTCCCGCCTGCTCTGGCCGTTTGAGCAACCCTGTTGACTAGGCGTTCAACAATGTTTACGCTGTACTTCCAGAATTTTCTCTTCTCGTGCCTCCCCCCGGAGTGCGGGATGACTACGGGCCTTAGGCTGACTACTTGCGCCAGCCCCGGGTCTTTAACCTCTATCCCGCTAATATCCCACTTGTCGAACAGCTTGCACTCTACGCTTGTCTTAGCCAAGAGTCGTGTTTAAACCGGTCTGCGACAGTTTATATAAAGCTTACCTTGTCGGCTTCTGCTTCTTACCCTTTAAAAGGGCGTCTAGAGAAACCCCGTTTACGCTTATAACCTTGTATCTTACCCCCGGAATGTCTCCCATCGACCTGCCCAGCGTGCCCCCGATCCCTGCAACTATTACTTCATCCCTCTCGTTTATGAAGTTTAAGCCTCCGTCCTTCGGCACGAACGCCGTTATCTCCTTCCCGTTCTTTATAAGCTGGACCCTGACGCATTTCCTGACCGCGCTGTTAGGCTGCTTGCTGGCTATCCCGACTTTCTCGAGCACGACACCCCTCGCCATGGGGGCTCCCTCAAGCGGGTCGTAAAGCTCCTTCAGTCTGAGCACCCTCTTAGTGTAATACTTATAGCTCCATCTAAACTTCCTACGAACCTTCATCAGGCTTCTGGCTGCGAATTCTCCTTTACCCAAACCCTAGAATGCTGGTGGAACAGGGTCTTATTAAGTTTCCGACTGCTACCTTATCTTCACGTCGCTGAGGCCGAAGTGCCTCCTAGCTATTTCCCTTATCCCCTGTATTCTGAACCCGTTTCTACCTATCGCCCTACCCTTATCCGCGTCGTCAACCATCAGGTAGGCCATTCTCCCTCCTTTAACGCCGTTTTCAAACCGTATTCCCAGCACTTTAACAGGGTGGAGAGCCCTTTTCAAGAAGGTTTCAACATCCTCATGATACTCTAATATCTGCACTTCCCTCCCTATTCTCCTTGAAAAATGCTGGAGCAGAATCCTGTAGCCGCGTCTTATTCTCTCAGCATCCTCGGGCTTAAGAAGGAAGAAAACTGTTTTATCATCGTTCGCCATCACGCAGTCTATCGCCCGGGTGCCGGTTGCACTCTCAAAGAAGCCTATGAAGCTCAGCTCCTGGTTTGACCAGCTTATTCTTGCTTCATCCCTGCTTGTCATTCTGCTTGATTTCCTCCAGTATTCCTGACTCCCCCTGATTCAATATTCCTATAACAGAGGCGGGGTGTTTTAAGTTTAACGCTTTACCAAGCGCGACTCGAGACCCCTCGTAGACTATCGCAGGTGTTTTAGAAAGCTCTATCGCGTTCCGAAGCCTGCTTAAGAGTGATTGTGAAAGGCTTGAAACATAGATTACGCCCTCCAGCTTACCTTGGAGTAGGAGCCTGTACACCTCGTTGAACCCGGCTATGAAAGAGCCTGTTTTAGCAAGCAGTTCAAGCCGGCTGCTTAGCGACACTCTCTCCGTCATCGTTGTTCTCGCTCCTGCTTAAGAAGCCCCCTATATCAACATATACTTTAACCATTCCTGTGCCGGCGAAAACCTCTGAACCTGCTAGAACCCTCTCCGTCATACCGAGCAGCTTGTCCTCAGCACCTGAAACGGCCCCTTCGACAAGAACCTGAACAGCCCTTTCGAAAGCAGCCTTGGCAAGCACGCTCTGCTTCCTACCGCTTACACCATGCCTGCCTATCTGCTTTATCTCCCCGTCCTGCGTCATGGCGCTTGCAACAAGAGAGAGGTGCCTCCAGTCAACGTCCAACCCTTGCTCGTTAAGCGTTTTCCACATCTCGTTTATCAAGGCGGCTCTAGCAGCCTCAATGCCCAGCACGTTCGCGATCTCATGAATATCGTTGCTTATGGTTCTCGTATGGTCCACCTCGGGAATGTTGAAAACCTCAGCCAGGTTGCTCCCCTCTGTTATGATGCAGTACTCGTTGCCCTCCTCCTTCAGGAGGACTCCCTTAACCTTAGTTATCCCGCTGACAGGCGTCTTCCTAATCTTAGACTCGAACTTCTGCGGGTCTGCTTTAATAGGCAGCTCGAAACTCCCGTCGCTCTTAACGTTGAACTTGAAGCCCAGTGTTTTAAGAACGTTTTCAACATCCTTCTCAGACAACCCTCTCTCGCTGAGCCATTCTTTAACCGGATGTATCACCAGATAGTCGTAAGCCATTGTGGATTTCAAGCTTATTCTCGCGACGTCTTCAATAGTGGTGTACACGAGCTTTCTCGCAACCCTCAGAGCCCTGCTGTAATCCTTGTTGTACGGGCTTTTAAGGTAAACCGTCATCATGGGTGTTTTCGGTGTTTTCCTGGCGTCGAGCAGCTCTATCAGCCTGGGCAGGCCAAGGGTCACGTTGGCCTCTCTAACCCCGGCGTAGTGGAATGTCCTAAGCGTCATCTGCGTCCCCGGCTCACCTATGGATTGGGCAGCGACAACTCCAACGCTTTCACCAGCCTCCACGAGTGCGCGACGATACTCCTTCAATATCTGCTCCACCACGCTTCTAACAGCCTGCTTGGATAACCCTTTGGAGACTATCGCGTGGAAAGCCTCCCTCTGAATATTGACTGGGAGAAGCCTCCCGTACTCCTCTATGATCCTCTTAACCGTCTGCCTGTCCGCCGGCTTCCCCTTTTTGACGGTTGAAAGCGCATACTCCTCCACTATTCTCCTTGCGTCGACAGACTTGCCGTGGTCGCTCTTAGACGGGTCGACTCCGTCCTCGCCATATATAACGTCAACCATGTTCCCGTACGAGTCTCTGACAGTGCCGTCGTACTCAACCCTGAGCGACTCAAGCGCGTGGATGAGCCTACGCTGAAGATAACCGCTCTGCTGCGTTCTAACGGCAGTGTCGACTAGAGACTCCCGCCCGCTCATGGAGTGGTAGAAGAGTTCCACTGGAGACAGGCCAGTGTAATAGTTAGACTTTACGAAGCCCCTGGCAACTGGGCTGAGGTCCCCCTTACTGAAGTGTGGCAAGGACCTCCCAACGTATCCTTTAAAGATCCTCTTGCCCCGGAGCGCCTGCTGGCCTAGACATCCAGATATCTGGCCCACGTTAAGGTCTGAGCCCCTTGCACCTGTTTTGGTCATTATAACCATATTGTTATCCAGCCCTAGGGAGGAGGAGACGAGACTACCCACCTTGCTCCTGACTTTAGAGAGAGCATCCATTATGTATGCTTCCAAGCTCTCCTCCTCACTCATCCCCGGTATCCTCTTAATCCTCCCCTTGCTCCAGTCCTCCAGAAGACTGTTCACTTCAACGTCAGCCTGGTTAGCCTCGTTCTCAACCTGTTCCTGAGCCTCCTTCGGGAGGCTCACATCTCTGTAGCTGAAGCTGAATCCTCTTAGAAGCAGGAACTCCCTAACCATTTTCTGGAAGGAGGATATGAATCTATGCCCCTCCTCAGACCCGTATTTCTTAATAATCCTGTGGAGAATCGTGTCAGCCTTTTCAGCGCCTATCGACGCCTTATCTATCACTCCAGAAACCAGCTCGCCGTTCTTCACTATTATCTCCGCCTCGTCCTTAGACGGGCCGCCTACGCTAGTCTTGTTGACATAGTTGAAATCTTCTTTGAAAAGGAGGCTGACCGCCTGGCTGCCTGACCACAGTGGCACCGGTTTCTTAACCTCTGGCTCGGGAAGCTCACCCTCGTAGCCCGCGGCGTAGACGATCCTTGCAAACTCCTCCTTCGTAAGGTAAGTGTCCTTTCTAGTAAGCAGGTAGGCCCCGGTTATGAAATCCCTGATAGCACCCATTATTGGTGCACCGTACCGGGGTGTCAAATAGTGTTTCTTAACTCCGAGGAGCATGCTTGTCTCAACATGGGCCTCGATGCTCTGGGGGACGTGCAGGTTCATCTCATCGCCGTCGAAGTCAGCATTGTAAGGCGGGCAGACGCTTGGATGCAGCCTGAAGGTTTTACCTGGGAGAACCTTCACCCTGTGCCCGAGCATTGAGAGACGGTGTAGCGAAGGCTGCCTGTTGAAGATCACGAAGTCTCCGTCAAGAAGGTGCCTTTCAACAAGGAACCCTATGTCGAGAGCCTCTGCCAGGGAATCCCTGTTCTCGACGAATTGAAGCTTATGCCTGGCACCATTCGGCCTAACAACGTATTCTGAACCAGGATGTATGAAAGGCCCGTTTCTAACCAGTTGGACCAACCAGTCCCTGTTCCAGTATGTAACCCTCTCTGGAACAGTGAGGATCTTAGCGATCTCCTCCGGAACACCGACCTCGTCTATGCTTAGATAGGGGTCTGGCGATATGACTGTCCTAGCGGAGAAGTCAACCCTCTTACCGGACAGGTTCTTCCTGAACCGTCCCTCCTTGCCTTTCAGCCTCTGGGCAAGAGTCTTCAGGGTTTTACGGGTCCTGTGTTGAGCTGGAAGAATACCTACGGCCTCGTTGTCGAAATAGGTTGTGACATGGTATTGCAGAAGATCCTCATGGTCCTGTATTATAAGCGGGGACGCGCCTGACTCTATGTACTCCCTTATCCTGCGCGCAGTCCTAACTATGTCTACAAGCTTATGCGTCAAATCATCCTCAGACCTCTCCCCGGTTTCAAGTATTATTGAAGGCCTCACTTGGATAGGCGGCACAGGCAGAACCTCTACCACGTACCAAGCCGGATGAGCTACCCCAGGGTCAATGTTTAGAAGCCTAAGGTCATCGTCCGGAATCCTGTTTAAACGTTCCCTTATGATCCTCGTGTTCAAAAGCCTTAGAACACCGTCAGGATCCCTCTCGTAAAACCTGGTTGGCCGTTCGAGCTTAACCTGATACTTGTCGGCACCGCAGTGAGGACACCTGTTGGACCTTCTCACCTCATCCTTTATCTGATCGAAAATCTGGTCGGGAACAATCCCATAGTTCTCCTCAAACTCCCTTATCTTCTCCCTGTAGTGGTTAATCCTCTCGTTAGGCAGGAGGATCCTGCCGCACTGCCTGCACGTCGACTGGAGAACCCTCTCTATCTCCCTTGCGAAAGAGACGTGTATGACTGGAACCGGTAGCTCAATATGCCCGAAGTGCCCGGGACACTTGTCCGGGAGGTTTCCGCACGTCTTGCACCTCTGCCTAGGCTCTATCGTGCCTAGTCTAGTATCCATCACTCCTCCGGGGACGGAGAGGCCATCCTGATCGTAAGTCTCATCCGTAGTGACCTCCATTAGAGAGAGCCTTCTGATCTCTGCTGGAGAAAGAACTCCGAACTTTATTGAGTCAACCTGCTTTATCTCAACCTCTTGACTCATCTTAAACCCTCTCCTTAACCTTGAGCCTCGGGAAAATCCCTAGGCTCATCAATTCCTGGAGTAGAAGCTTGAATGCGTATGATATTTCAATCCTGCTTACGTCTTTCCCCTTCTCGCAGAGCGGGCACACGTATTTCTTCTGCCTAGCATCATAGTAGGCGAAGGTCCCGCACTTCTCGCAGACATGGACGATCGTCCTATCGGACTCTTCAAGCAGCCTGTCTTGAAGCAGCCTGGCTGCACCATGCCCCACGAGACAGTCCCTCTCCATTTCGCCGAATCTTAAGCCTCCTCCCCTCGACCTTCCCTCAGTAGGCTGGTGAGTAAGCATCTGAACCTGCCCCCTAGCCCTGGCGTGCATCTTATCCTTAACCATGTGGTGAAGCCTCTGGTAATACACTATTCCCATGAATACTTTCGCCTTAAACCGTTTCCCAGTGACGCCATCTATGAAGTTGAACTCTCCGTATGGTGAAAAACCATGTGCCTCAAGAATACTCTGAACCTCCTGCTCAGGAGCATGTATGAACGTTGTCCCGTCCATCTGCCGGCCTTCCAGGGCTGCGGCAGTGCCGAAGAGGGATTCGAGGAAGTGGCTTATCGTCATTCTGGAGGGTATTGCATGCGGGTTTATCAACGCGTCTGGAACCAAACCGTCTTCCGTGAAAGGCATGTCACACTGTGGGACAAGCATTCCCACAACGCCCTTCTGCCCCGATCTTGATGCAAACTTATCCCCTATCTCAGGAATCCTGTGGTCCCTTACCCTTACTTTTATCAGCTTGTTATTCTCAAGATCCGCGGTTATTAGAACACTGTCGACAAAGCCGCTTTCAGAAGGCTTGAGCGCCACTGAGGAGTCCCTCCTAGCCGGGGCCTGGAAAACAAGCTCCTTATACTCTTCGAAGAACCTCGGCGGGCTTGATCTCCCAACTATAACGTCCCCGCCTTTAACCTCGGCTTCAACAGACACTATCCCATCCTCCTCGATCTTTGCATACGCCTCGTCACCCCTATAGCCCCTGACTTGAGAGTCAGGCTTCTCTATTCTGTCAACCTCCCCCATTGGGTACCTCCTTGCTTCAACCTCGTAAGACCTGTATGTGGTTGACCTTGCAAGCCCACGCTGGACTGACGCTGCGTTCAAAACTATCGCGTCCTCCATGTTGAACGGGTGAGACATTACTGCCACCAGAAAGTTTTGGCCTATGGGCCTCTTATCCAGCCCGATGATCCTGTCAACCTTTGAAGCCACCAGCGGGAGCTGCGGGTAAGTAGTCACGTGGAAAGTAGTGTAAAAAGAGTTGCTGATGTTGGTGAAGGGGAGCCCGAGGGCCTGCTTAGCCATAGCGGCCTCGTAAGTGTTTCTGGGAGAATGATTGTGCTCTGCAAACGGTACTGAGGCTGAGACGACGCCGAAAATAAGGAGTGGGGATATTTCTAGATGAGTCGTACCCTCCCTAATATCCCTGATGGATGTTGCTATGACAGCGTTCTCCTCCTCGTCAGCGTCTAGAAAATCTATTATGCCGTTGCCTACAAGGTCGTCGAAAGTTATCTTTCCAAGCGCCAGCTTAGAAACATGGTCCCTAGTAAGCTTAACCAAGCCGTCTTCCACAACTATTAAGGGTCTTCTAACCCTCCCAGCGTCAGCATTAATATAGATCTCTTTAACAACTCTACCGCCATAGTTAAACTCGTAGTGTGCAACGTTTATCTCGGGGGGCAGCAGTCCTCTCCTCCGCAGGTTCCTAATCTCTCTGACGAGGGCCTCTCCAGAGTAAGAATAGCCCACTAGGATGCCGTCAAGGAATATTTTAGCCGCCGAGGAGCGTTCATCCGGGCCAGCCTTATCAATGGTTACTAGGCCGAATTTTAACAGGATTTTCTCAACAGTAGACTTATCCGCTGAAACAGATATCTGCGCGCCTATGCTCATGTTCTTAACGAGTCCACAGTTCACTCCCTCAGGCGTCTCGTTTGGGTCGAGCTTACCCCATTGCGTCGGGTGCAGGTCCCTAGCGTCAAAGTTCGACTGGCTCCTGCTCAGGGGAGACTGGACTCTGCGCAGATGGCTTAAGACAGACAGGTAGTTCGTCCTGTCCAGGAGTTGAGTAACCCCGACCAGCCTCTTCCCCCAGTTTCCGGTTGCCATGGCCTGGTTTATGGAGTCGGTTATCAGGCTTGTAGTGATTAGGTTTGAAAAAGAGTGTACAACCCTGTGTCTTAGACTGGATTTTTCAAGCTGGTACCTGAAGTCCCTGATCATTCTTCTGAAAGCCGTCCTGAAAAGCTCTGCTAAGAGGCCTCCCGCAAGCCTAATCCTCTTATTCCTGTAATGATCCTTGTCATCAGGGGGACGCCAGCCTAGTTTCATCGCGAGAACCCTTTCAGCCATCTCGCACAGGAAGAGAGCCTTCGCATACCTGGAGTTCTCATCCAGCCCCACGTGGGGGAGTAGAATCTTATCCAGAACATTCTGAGTCTTGCTTAAACGAACCTTGTCGGACTGGCCGTAGGCAACCCTGTTGCCGATATACATTACAGCGTCATCCTTGCTTAAGATGTTTTGAGCAGCGTCGAAAGAAGGCGCTAAAAGCTCCTGTATTTCTGGGAATGGTGAAACAAGTTCAGCAATCTCCCTGTCGGACTCCATCCCAAGGGCTTTCAGCATTATAACGAATGGAACCTCCTGCCCAACCCCCGGGAGATACACTTTCAACTCGTTGTTCTGACCCTTCAGCCTGACTTCAACCCTAGTCCTGTAGCCGACGGTTGTTGAGAAAACACGCGCAATGTAGAAGGAGTAAGGCCCTATTTTCTTCTCTTCAAGAATTATCCTGTTTGGAGCAAGATCCTCGACACCTACTATAACCCTTTCTGAGCCGTTAATTATGAAGTAGCCCCCGGGGTCGTAAGGATCCTCTCCAAGCTTAACCCTGACTGCCGGGTCTAGGCCGGCGAGCGCGCAATACCTAGAGTTAACCATTACCGGTATCTCGCCTATTAAAACCTCGTGCCTAAGCTCCCGGCCGTCCTTCAGCTCCTTAACCTCCAGGTAGATTGGGGCAGCATACGTGAAGTTTCTAACCCTAGCCTCCATCGGGTAAATGTTTCTAACGGCACCGCTGGGCTCAACTATCCTCGGCGCGCCGACCCATACTTTACCAAGCTCTATTCTAACAACCTTATCCTCGACAGTAACCTCAATATTCTTAACCTCGTCCACAATCTTCTGCATATCCTTATCGATAAACTCGTTGAAAGAATCTATGTGGTGCCTAGCCAGACCGATGCTCCTAATATAGTTCTCCGCAACTATCCAAAGGTCATCGTTATTAAGCTCTTCAGCCATGCTGTTCAAACCGCCTAACCCTCCACCACGATGCGGTAGGCCAAGGTTACTCCGGCAACCGGGCTCTTCCTAGTTATCTCAAGAACGTCTCCCGGCTTAGCGCCGATTGCAACCGCCACAGGGTCGCTGGAAAGGATCTTAGGGAGTTGAGAAGGCTTTATATTGTACTTTCTGAGAAGCGCCTCCCTCTCCTCGCTCGATAAAACCTTGTGAGAGGGCACTAAAACATGTTCGAGTATGTTCACTTTACTAATGTTTTTCTTACTAACCAAGCGATTTCATCAGGATACTGAAAAAGGGGGTAATAAACGTTTCCCCTGCGTTTCAGGTGTCGGGGAAATAAGCCTGCTTAAACAAGCCTCAGAACCCTTTTCAGCCCTGCCAGACCCGGGGGGCGGAAAAAGTTAAAAAACACCTTTAGGCAGGAGAATCCGGCCCCGCGGTAGCTCAGCCTGGTAGGGCAGCATAACACGCTGCGCTAAAAGCTTCCGGCTGTAGTCCTCCACCTCGAGTGGAGGCGTTTCAGCCTACCGGGCGAACAGAAACCGGAGTGTCGCTGGTTCAAATCCAGCCCGCGGGATTTTTCCAAGCCTCTCGCACATTCTTAAACCCGGGTCGGTTAGCCCCAGGGGGGAGAAGGGTTGTTAAAAGGCTAAGTAAGACTTGACGTTAATGCTTAAATACCGTTGTGAACCCCGCTTTCCGGGATGACGCGGATGGGAAAGGCTCAAGAAGTATTCAAAGCAAGGGTTTTCGAAGCGCTTAGTGATCCAGCTAGACTAAGGATAGTTGGCTTTCTGAGAGACGGTGGGAAATGCGTTAGCGAGATCGCTGAGAAAACAGGGATTCTTCAGCCCTCGGTTTCCAGGCACTTGAAGATTCTCAAGGAGTGTGGAATAGTTAAGGAGAGTAAGCTCGGCAGCAAGAGGGTATACAGGATTACTGACCCAAGAATATTTAGAATTGTCGACTCCTTAGACTCCCGGCTTGAGGAAAGCTTGAAGAAGCAGGTTTACGAGAGCATTATTTAGTGCTGGACAGTTGGGTTAGCCGTGCTGCTGAGACTTAGAGGCCTCATAACTACTCCCAGCTAGATTAACCTGGATTTCAAAGCTGGAAACCGGTTTGACCAGTTATCATTCTAGGCGCTGAACCAGCCGCCTGCTCTCTTTCCCGGGGAACACGAGTAAACGTTTGGCTTAAAAGCGTTAAAGCAGCAACTCGGCATAATAGGGAAGGGATTAGCATCACAATATTAAATATTTGAGATAGACATGTAGCCCACTAGGCTTTCCACCATTTTGAAACCAAGTATTTTACATTATTTCCATCCGGGTCTGAGATCGCGAAGACGAACAGTTTTTTAACGGAGGTTGCAAGCCTTCCCGCTCTGACGAAGTCCGGCGCATCTATCCTGTCCCCCTTCTTCTTAACCTCAAGTATTGCGGGCGCATGGTCTATGCCTGGGCCATGCTCGTATATTGCGAAGTCACACCCGAATTTAATGCCCGGCGTAACCACAAACCCTCTGTTCCTAAGATCCCTGTAAACTATGAACTTGCTCCTAAAATCCTCATGTATCCTTGAGGCCACCCTAAGCAGCTGGTCGAAAGAAACCTCTCGGTCCTCTCTGTCAACAACCCGTATAATTCTTTTTTCTAAAAGATACAATCCCTCGAAGAGGTCAAGCGTAAGAGGAGCGTTGAAGTTCGAGTCCTTCGGCTTAGGGATCCCCAGGGGCTTTCCGAAGAAACCCATGCGGTAGACCTCTCGAGAATGCTCTATGCTCCATATTATTAAGCGATCGCCAACGAGCTCAGCAGTTACCTTAGCCTGTTCACCTTCCAATTCTCAACCCTCCTCCTAGAAGACGCTTAAGGAGAGTACTCTCGCAGCGTCGGCAGCGTCAGCAGCCCTGTCCGCAACCTCCTCAATCAGGTTTGCAACATCCTTCAGGAGAAGGATGGTTGAAACATCAGCCTTGGAAAATATTATTTTAATCTCCAGGCTTCTGAACAGGCTGTCAATCTCCTTCTCATATGCTTCAACGCTCCTAGCGAACTCCTGTATTTTCGAGGTTTCAAACCCCAGTGTGAAGATTACTTCCCTAAGCTTCACAACGGTTTCAAGCGTTTTTGCAACGAGCTCTTTAAAACCTTCCTTAAGACTCTTTTCAATGGGCTTCTTCCTGAGGAAGAACTCCCTCAGTCTGAACACGATTCCCTCGCATAAATCAGGTATGCCTGTTAACGGGGCCGCTAGCCTCAGGAAATCCTCCCTGCTCGTCATTATGGCTCCTGCTTCAATAAGCTCGTTAGACAGTGTTCGCTCCGTCTCTATCGACTTGTTCTTAAGAACACTTATGTTCGCTAAGGCTTCGTCGAGCTTCGACGTGTCGCCGTCGAGGCAGGCTATAACAAGGTTATGGACCTCTCTAATAGAGTCTACGGCGTATCTTGCCAGCTCCTGGCATGTTTGAAGGAGCTGCCTCTTAAGCCTAAGGGTTGTCTCAGTAGGGTACATTTCCAGACTGGTCCTATGGGTAATAGTACTCCTTTCTGGAGTTTTAAGCTTTTTCAAGCCGGCTTCAACCATGCGTATTTATACGGCTGTTAACATCTGGCCACTGGGTTAAATATCGGGCTTAGGGGTGGAAAGCATCTTGGAAAGCTCGGCTTGAAGACTCTCTATCCCTATTCTCCTCTGCTTCCTAGTATCCCTAAACCTCAGAGTCACACTATCGTCTGAAAAGGTCTGATGATCAATAGTGACGGCGAACGGTATGCCTATTTCATCCGATCTCGCATACCTGCGGCCTATGCTTCCAGAATCGTCGAAATTAACCTTGAAATCACCAAGCATCTTTGCAACCTCCTCAGCCTTCTTCACGAAATCCGGCTTAGAAAGCAGGGGGAAGACTGAAACGTCGAAAGGCGAGAGGTATGGCGGGGTTGAGAGATATATCCGTCCGTCCTCCTCAATCCTCAAGCTATATTCGAGGAGAGCGTAGAGGAGTCTTTCAGCACCGAAGCTGGGCTCAACCACGTGAGGCACTATCCTCCTGCCTGAGGAAGAAATGAAAACATTCATGTCCTCGCCGCTCACCCTCATATGTCCAGATAGATCATAGTCAGTACGGTATGCAAAACCAGCGACCTCCGTCCACCCCCATGATTCAAGCAGTACTTCACAGTCGAAAAGCTGTTTAGCGTAGTGCGCCCTTTCGTTAGGAAGCTTCTCCCTGAACCTGAAAGCGTTCTCAGGAATCTTAAGCGCCTCTAGAAACCTCTTAGTTAGAACAAGGAAGAAGGGCAACCAATTGTTGGCGAATAATCCTTTCTCAACAGCATCCTTAACCCTTATTTTTCTAAAGCCTGAAAGACCCTTCTCCTGGTCCTCCGCGGTTAGAACAGGAATGTCGTGCTCCAAATAGTTTTTCTCAGCAGGCCCCGGGGAGTCCGGGTCGAAGAAGAACTCCACCTCCATTATCGTGAACTCCCTCAGCCTTATAGGCCCCTGTCTGGGCGAGACCTCGTTTCTGAAAACCCTGCCTACTTGAGCAACCCCCATTGGTAGGCTTGACCTCCCGTGAACGTAAAGCCTCTTGAACTCGGTGAATATGCCTTGCGCAGTCTCAGGGCGGAGATAACCTATTTCCCCAGACCCTGCGCCTATCTCAGTCTTAAACATTAGAAGCCACTGGAACGCCTTAGAAAGATCACCCTTGCAGTTCGGGCATTTAACACCCCTAGTGGAAACAACCTCGTCGATCTGCTGCAGTAAGGCTCCTTCAGGAATAGTGATCCCGGCCTCGCTTAGAAGATGGTCTGCCCTGTAAACCGCGCCGCATTTCTCACACCTTAAAGCCTTATCCGTGAACTGGGTCTCATGCCCTGAGGCAACGTAGACGGGCCTAGGCCCTATTACAGGAGACTCTATTATCTGAAAGTTCCTAGAGTGGACGAAGTATTTTATCCAAAGGTTTTCCAAGCGCCTCTTAATCTCGAATCCGATATTTCCAAGGGTAAGTAGACCCCTCACCCCGCCGTATATCTCGTACGAGGGCCAGAATATACCCCGGCGTTTCGCCAACTCCACCAGAACATCCGGCTTTCTCTGCTGCTTCAATGCCGACAAGCCCTTCACCGGAAAGACTGAAAGCCTAATAAACCTTAATTCGATTCCTAAAGGGGGCTTTAAAGCAGAGGCAGGCCCCCGGTAATCCTGTTCATCAACTCTTCGGGAGCAGGCCCCAGCCCTAGGCAGGTTACTGTACCCGGCTCAAGCTCTGTAAGACCCATGTCTGAAACCAGATAGGCAGGTATGCCCTCGTTGGAAGCGGCCTCCTTGAGCCTGATCAAATCTTCTAGAGACCCGGTTTTCAAAACGATTTTCCTCTGGCCTTCTTCAAGCCACTGCCTGAGCCACTCGGGCTTGAGGCGTCGAGCCTCCTCGGCGGCGGAAACCGCTGCATGCGCCACTTGAACACAGGTTTTTCCAAATGACATTCTAAGATCCATCCTGACCACTATGCACTGTTTAAACCTAAAGCTTTTCATCTCTTTTAAAAAACCGTGAAGCAGGATAAAAAGATTGCACGCGCCCGGGGAACCGCTAAGCTTATTAAGCGGTTTCACGCGCAGCCCTCATCATGGTTACGTGCACATCCTGCGGCAGGCCTATAGACCCCTATGAGAGGTACGTGAAGTTCACGTGCTTCAACTGTGGAGAAGTAACTTTATGGCGATGCGAGAAATGCCGGACTTTCGCTAGAGAACTTAAATGCCCCAAGTGCGGCTACACTATGCCCTAAGCCAGATTGTTTTATATTTTTGATTAGAAAAGCGGCTGAGAAAAACTTTATATAGGGAGCTGAAAACAATGAGCCGAAACCTGTTGTTGTGCGAAAGAAAAATTAGGCTTATAACCTGGTTGCCAGGAGCAGTGGTGGTTGAAAAATGAAGCAGATAGTGTACACGCTGAGAGTCTTCCCCGGGGAGGGAGTAACCGACTTAGACCAGCTTCTGACAGGGATAAGCGGTAACCTTAAGAGCGGAAGGATCACTGCCTCCCAGATTGCAGACTTCTTCTTCGGAATGAAGATTCTCCTCATGAACGTTGAGGCTCCTGAGGTTGATGGAATATCCGACAAGATTGAGAGCGAGATTAAAAGCACCCCAGGGGTTTCAGACATGGAGATACTGATGGTGAGCAGGAAGATAGAGGTTTGGAAAGAAGATGGTTAGAACATCCAGCAGCGAGGACAGGAGGATAATACCCCTGAGAAACTATATTTTCGACATTCTTGAGAAGAAGAGGAGCATGACTCTTTCAGAGCTGCTTAGAGGCCTAGAGAAGGATGTTGGCAGGGTGAGCGTGTCCGAGGTTGAGAAGGAGCTTATGGCAATGGAAATAAGGGGATTAGTAAGGGTGTTTGCTTCGGGAAGGAAGGACCAGAGGCTGGAGTTCATGGGTTCAAGAGCATAGTCCCCCCGTGAGTAACCCTCCAACCGGTTTCCCCGGCCACTGGGTTTTCAACATCAAGGTTTAAGAATATTATCCGGCTTAATTATTAGAGATGGGTGTTCAGCTGGGAGACATAATTCCGGCTAGGGAGATTAGGCTGGAAAACCTGGCCAACAAAAGGGTAGCGATAGACATGTATAACACACTATACCAGTTTCTAACGATAATAAGAGGAGTGGATGGAAGACCCTTAATGGATTCTAAGAATAGGATCACCAGTCATCTCTCAGGACTCTTCTACAGGACTTGCAACTTCCTCTCCGCAGGTTTGAAACCAATATACGTTTTCGACGGCGAGCCGCCTAGGATTAAAAGGGAGGAGGCGGAGAGGAGGAGAGCGATACGCGAGGAAGCCTCCAAGAAATATGAGGAGGCCTTGGCGACTGGTAGGCTTGAGGAGGCTCGCAAGTATGCGCAGATGTCGGCAACTCTCGACGAGTATCTCTTAAAGTCTGCCGAGGAACTGTTGAGACTCATGGGTGTGCCCGTGGTCCACGCGCCCTCCGAGGGAGAGGCTCAGGCTGCGCACATGGTTATCACCGGTGTCGCAGACTATGTTGGAAGCCAGGATTTCGACTCGCTTCTCTTCGGGGGCAGAATGCTTGTGAGAAACCTCGCGATAACCGGGAGGAGGAAGCTCCCGGGGAAGAAGGCTTACGTCGAGGTAAGCCTTGAAGAGATTTCCCTGGAGGAAGCCCTGCGAAGCCTTTCGATAACAAGAGAACAGTTGATAGAAATAGCCTTGCTCGTCGGAACCGACTACACGGAGGGCATAAAGGGAATAGGGCCTAAAAGGGCCCTTGAGCTTGTTAAGAAAGGGATGAGCCTTGAAGAAATCTTCAGGAAGCATGGGGAAGACCCTGCGAGGCTTCAAACATACTACGAGGCTAAGAATTTCTTTCTCAACCCCAGGGTTAAGGATGTTGGGGAACTGGAGTGGAAAGATATTGACCAAGAGGGGGTCTTAAGGTTCCTGCACGATGAGCATGACTTCTCGTTGGACAGGATTGTTAAGGCGGTGGAGGAGGTTAAGAAGAAGCGTCCAGCCGGGGCGTTGTCAAAATGGTTTTAAACTAGAAACCGTAGTCTCCCCTTAAAGGCACGAAGACCACGGGCCCAGCATTATTCTTCCTCACTCTGCCGTCAACATCTTTCTCCACGAGAATCAGGTTCTGCTCGAAAAATCTTGATTGAACTGGTATAACCATCCTGCCGCCTGGCTTCAACTGCTCTATGAGCGGTGGAGGAATCTTGGGCGCTGCTGCCGTGACGAGTATGCGATCGTAAGGCGAGGCCTCAGGATATCCTTTGGAGCCATCCCCCTCAACGACCTTAATGACCCTGCTGAAGCCAAGCCTCGTGAAATTGGATTCGGCAAACTTCGCGAGACTACTGTTTATCTCAATAGTGTAAACCAGGGGGCTGGGTGAATCCAGGCTTGGACAGGTTAAAACGGCGAGCGTAGCCGCATGGTAGCCGCTTCCCGTGCCCACCTCCAGAATCCTGTCTCCCACTTGAACCTCGAGAAGCTCGTTCATGATGGCGACCATGTGGGGCGCTGAAATCGTCTGACCCGTGTCGCCAAGGGGTAGGGGAGTATCAGCATAAGCGTACTCCAACTGATTTGGCCAAACGAACTCGTGTCTGGGAACCCTGAGCATCGCTTCCTTCACCCTCTCTGTTTTCACAACGCCTTCTGCGACAAGCTGTTCAACAAGCCTCCTCCTCTTCTCTAGAAAAGGGTCCTGCCCGGCTGTTTCTCTCATCTCCACCGCCACTGTTTATTAACCCCTTGGATAAAACGTTTTTCAAGCGAAATGAGTAGAATCGTTGAACAGGTGCGTGGAAAAGGCCATCCGAACATAAGGGCTACGCACCCGACTACGCTTGCAACCACTGTTGACCCTGAAGTTAGCGTAGCCGGAGACTGTTTCCTGATGGTTTCCGCAGACAAGTCTCCCTCAACCCTTTCAGAAGAATTTAAGAATGCTGCTCGGAGACGTGTGAAGATCCTGGTTAGGATAATTGTCGGAGACCTTGAGGACGTGTTCGAATGCTATGGTGACCCAAGCCTCTCGTTCGAAGATGATAAGACGATGGTTTTCAGGAAAAGCCGGTATGTTTGCGGTAAAACCGTGGGTGTTGAAAGCAGTAAGAGCGCTAGAGACATAGATCGGAGAATTGTTAAAAATCTCAGGAAGGGTTCTGAGGCCCTTATGGAGCTAACCGTCTCAGGGGGGAGTAGAGGCTAAGAAAAGCATGTTTAAAACTATCTGTCGAGGTTCCCTCGGGCAAACTCCAGGAACTTCCGCTTAGCCTCCTCATAAGGCATTTGAACAGGCGGATGCTTGAAGCAGTATGCTGAAACACTAACTAGTGGACCGCCAACACCCCTGTCTAAAGCAATCTTGACGCCTCTTAAAGCATCTATTATGACCCCGGCGCTATTAGGCGAGTCTATTACTGAAAGCTTAAGGTCTATGGTTAAGGGAGCTCCCCCGAAATACCTTCCTTTAACCCATATGTAGCATATCTTCTCGTTCTCCAGGAAAGGAACGTAGTCGCTAGGCCCTATGCGAAGCGGCATCTCGTAGGGGGACATTGCCCTGACAGCCGAGGTCTTACTCTCTCTTTTAGAAGCAAGCCTCTGCTGCTCCAGCATGTTGAGAAAATCAGTGTCCCCGCCTATGTTTAACTGGTAGGATTCATCCACTTTAACACCCCTGTCAACGAGAAGCTTGATCAAAGTCTTATGCAAAACGGTTGCGCCAAGCTGACTCATGACGTCGTCACCCGCTATCGGCAGTCTTTTTTCAGCAAACCTTGTCTGCCACTCGCTTGAGGAAGCTATGAACGTGGGCATGGCGTTCACGAAGGCGACGCCGGCCTCGAGCGCCGACTTAGCGTAGAAACGGCTCCCGTTCTCGCTGCCAACGGGAAGATAGTTAACCAGAACATCTGCCCCAGACGACTTCAGCTCCTCAGCCACATCCACCTCCTTATCGTCTGAGAACTCTATCACTTCCCTCAGATACCTGCCGACACCATCTAGGACTGGGCCCCTCTTAACGGTAACACCGGTCCTAGGGACTTCCTGAAACCTTATAGTGTTGTTCGGCTTCTCGAATATTGCCTCGCTCAAATCCTTGCCAACCTTCCTTCTGCTGACGTCGAAAGCAGCTACGAACTCTATGTCTCCAGGCCGATAGCCCCCGACCTCCGGGTGTGCCAATCCGATTGAATCATCCTTCTCCCGGTAGAAGTATACTCCCTGCACGAGCGCGGACGCGCAGTTTCCAACCCCGGCTATTGCTACTCTGATCCTCCCCATATTGGGATGAATAATATATTTTACCCTTATAAAATTAACTCGAGGCTGTGAACTCGAGGCTGTGAAAACAGGAACACCCTGGAAAAACGCAGGCTACTTAAGCTTCAAACCGCATTTCCTGCAGTAACGCATACCCTCCGACACGGGGGCGCCGCACCTTGGGCAGAAGCCAACCACCTCACTAACCCTTTCAGGCTTCTCCTCCTTTTCCAAAACCTCCTCCGGAGGCTCGTAAGACTCCTCGGCAGGAGCCTCCTCTTCATACGCCTGCTCCAATCCGGCTTCATCTTTTTCAACAGTCTCAACTTCCTCCCCGCTGTAGGCGGCTTCAACCCCCGGCCCACCGTAGGCAACTTCCTTCTGGCCGCTTTCTTCAACAGTCTCGCTTCTAACAGCTTCAACCGGAGCGATTATTTTTCTCCTCGGCTTGATTAAGATCGAAACTATAACGACTATTACACCCGTCCAGAATACACCGGTCATTAAGTACTTATAAGTTGTGTCGCTCATAGACTCTCCGAAAGGATTTTCAGGCATTGTTTGAAAATACAAGCCTACGGCTATCAGCAGTACACCGGCAGCAAGCACATTAGCCTTATTCAACCTTAATTTTTCTATATCACCAGTAGATATATTAACTTTTTCGACACCACTCCATCGAGGCTGACATGTGTTTCAAAACAATCCTGGAGACTTTTTAAAAACAACTATTACAGTAAGAATGATGCATGATATGCTTAGAGCCAGCTCTACAGGGGAAACCAGGCCTTGGACAGTTGCGAAGTAAAATGGCGGCGAGACTCCTGCAATCCCGATGACGATCCCAACTATGAACGCGTAGCGAACAATCTTCCTAAGCCTTGAGCCGAGCACCAACCCTATCATGGAGGAGCCCATTATCAGGAGCCCTGCAATAACCAGATTATAGGTTTCTCCCCCAGATATAACGGGGGAAAGCAAGTAGAGTATTGAGAGGACTAACGCAGGCCAGAGTCTGATAAGCCTGCTGCTAAAGCCAGCATCACCCCCGGAAACGGTTCCTCCAGTATCCTCCCTCCTGCTCAACATTAAGCTACCCTCTTAACAGTTTTTTAAAAAGGTTACGTGCCTATGTTGACAACGTTGCCCGTTTCAGAGGATTTGAAGCTTGACTCAACTATCTCCAAGGCTTTAACAGCGTCCTGCTCCCCGGGGCTGGGGTTCGCACTGTTAACAATGCACTCTAAGAAGTGTTTCAACTCATGCCTAAGCGGCTCGCTCCACTCTGAAAAGGGAGTTATCCTATCGTCTTTAGAGCTCAGGGTTACTTGCTGGGAAACCAGGTCTGCCTCAATCACTCCCTCTGAACCTATTATCTCAAGACTCCTTATCTTGAAGGGTGTCAGCCAGTTAGCCTGGATTATAGCCATCTTCTCAGCCTTAAAAGTCAGGAGTAGTGTAACATAGTCTTCATGAATCCTGTGCATCGACCTTCCCATCTTAGCGTACACCTTCAAAGGGTCCTCTGAGAAAACGTATCTCATCAAGTCTATATCGTGTATGGCAGTGTCCAGCAGCACCCCTAAATCAGTTATTCTCTCAGGCCATCTTCTGACACGCATTGCTGAAGCCATGATAATCTCCCCAACCGCCCCTTCACCAACATAATTCTTAACCATGCTTACCGCAGGGTTGAACCTCTCAATGAACCCCACCATGAGCTTTACGCGTTCCCTCCTAGCTTGGCTGATGATTTCAAAAGCCTCCCTGAGATTCGGCGTGAACGGTTTCTCAATAAGCAGATACTTGAAGTTCTTACGGATTAGTTGCAAAGCCACCTCCTTATGTGTAGACGTTGGTGTTGAGACTACTGCGCCGTCGTAAACGTTCTCAGGTATTTCTGAGACGCGGGAATAGTGGGGCACGTTGTAAAGCCTGCCGTAAGTGCTGGCTTTCTCAACATCTATGTCGCAGACTCCTCCGAGTCCCCCGAGTTCAGCAAGAACCCTGACGTGGTTTTTACCGAAGCCACCTGTCCCGACGACGATCACCTTAGGCTTCTCCCTACTCGAGCTCAACGGTCCTCACCACCTCACATGAAGTCTTTAAGCTTTAGGCTCCTTCTAGGCGGCTCGATCTCTATTCCCAGCGGGTCGAGAACCTGCTCGAAAGTAGCCCTCATGACGCTCAAGTACTTGTCTAAGTCTATTTCCTCTATCCTTGCCATTTTAACCGGCTTAACACCTGTTTTAACCTTGACGTAAGATATTATGTCCCCCGCCTTAGCCTTGACGCCGAGCTCCCTCTCAAGCTGCTTAGCCGCCTTAACGTGCTGAGGAGTGCTTTTATCATAATTGTCCACAGGCTTACTCAGCATAACGTCGAAAGCAAGCTCGTCGAGGCTCAGCTGTCTGTTCATAAGCTTCTCAACATAGTCGTTCATCATGCTTTTTATGCTTGCTACAGCAGAGTTGAACTCCTCCTCATTTCTAACCTTGCTGAGGATACTGACCATTTCGTGGAAGGCCTGCTTCACGAATTTTGGGGTTGAGCTTTTCTTACCCACTAGTCCCTTTATGTCAACGTTACCGTCTTCCGTCACCCCAAGATAGTTCTTCTTACGCTGGCTGAAAACCCCGTAGCGGTAAACCTTATCAATATTAAGCTCGATACTATACCTGCTCCTTACAAACTCGATGAGTTTCTCCACCTCTTCCGGCTTAGGGTTTCTTAGAAATATAGAGTCAGTGTCTCCGTAGACAACCTCTATCCCGAGGGCCTTAGCGGTTTCAACAAGCTCCGTGAAAATGCCTCTACCTATCCATGTTACTGTTTCAGCTGCACAGGGCGCGTAGAAATGGAAGGAATCCGCACCCATTACTCCATAGCTAGCGTTTATAAATACTTTTATCGCTCTCTGCACAACATCGTAGAAAGACCGCTTCTCCTCGTTCCTGGTTTTCTTCGCAAGGGGCTGATAGTACTTGACGCGCAGCTCTCTCAGGGCGCCTATTATCGAGCTCTCAATACCGATTCTCTTCCTGCAGATCCAGTGTGGAGAGTTCATCGGCGTGTTGCTTCTACACTCCTCATGTCTACACCTAACTGTTTCATAGCTTATGTTGAAATTCATTATTATGCTTGGGTAAAGGGAGGCGAAGTCGAGAACAACAAGGTTGAAATACAGACCGGGCTTTGGCTCAAGCACTATCGCGCCCCTGTATTTCTTACCCTTTATTATTGCTTCAGACACCCTCTCGCTTTTAAACTGTAGAATGTCCTCCTGCCGAGGTATCAGGTAGTTGTTCCTCCTATGTATGCTTAGAAGCGTGCTTTTAATCCATGTTGAAACACCGTGTCTAACCACGTCTTCCAAGGGGAGCCTGCTTATCCTCGTGAAAAGGATGAGCAGCTTAAGAAGGAGATAGTTCTTGTTCGCGATCAGGTCGAAAGTTATCTCAGCGTCCCTGAAACAGTATTCGGCAAGCTCCCTAGGCTTAAGCATTCCAATGTCTTCCTCTAAAGCTATCTTACCCTTGCCGACTAACGCTTTTCCAATAGCGTCGAGCGTAGCCTCTTTGTAAACCCCGCCGTAAGCATAGTTCTGAATAGACTTGTTGAAGAAAACCCTGTAAAGATCTACGTGAACCCCGTGCGTCAGATCAACATAGTCCCGGCCCCTCTCCAACGGCATCTCGCCCTCGACAGAGAGTCTACCCGCCCTATTGTATAGATAAAGCAGGTCAAACTTGTCCCCGTTGAAAGTCACTATTACAGGGTATTTCCTAATCTCCTTTAGAACTTCTGCTAGAAGCCTCTTCTCGTCAGACACGTGAATTATCTTCTTAACCCCATCGTCCTCCTCGCCGTCAAAATCATCCAGAACATAGACTTTCGCAGCTCCCGCGTTGGGCTTGAAAGCAACAGCTATCACCGGGTCCTCAGCCTTATTAGCGTCGGGAACATGGTTTGGACCCGGTGGTTTAACCTCTATATCTATGGAGGACAGTTTGACGAAGGGTATTGGCTGGTTGAGTGTTTCAATAAGCTCCTTAATCTCTGGATAATTTGATCCAGGTGTCTTGACAACTTCCTCCAAGACTGTTTCAACAGGCTGCTCAGCCAGCTTGCCGTCGACAATAGAGTAGTAAAGCCCAGGCTTCTTCCCCGTGTCGTAAATATAGCACCAAACGTAGTGAATATCAGCCTCCCATGCTCTACCAACAATCTCCCTTATGGATGTTGCTGTACCACCTATAGAAAGCGGGTCCTTAGCAATAATCTTCCTGAAGACCCTCTCCCTGTCCTCCAGCAAATCGTATTTCTTAACCTCTTCAATCCTGTCGAAGCCGTGATGACTCACTAGCTGCTGATTATTCGTCAACTCCTCCATGCTTAGATCAGTCAACAAGTAGGGCTGGTGGTTTTCACTCGAAGGGAAAAGGACGATCTCCTGTTTTTCAGGATCATAGAGCTTCAAAACTATCCTCCTGTTCTCTCCGTCGTACGAGGCGGAAACCAGCATAAGGTTCCTTCTCTTACTCATCCCGCTTTCCTTCACTCAATAAGTGTTTTTCACTGCACACTATAAAGGTTTATTTCCCGTCTGAAACACTATGTTAGGACGCTTAATGCCGGTTAAGGGGTACAGGGTTAGGTATGTGGTGCTTAAAATGGGAAGCATCCCTCCTGAAGAAAACAGGAGGCTTATCGAGCTTTTGAAGGACGAGTGTGAGAAACACCAGCCGGGGTTCCGTTTTAAAGCGATCCGCAAGGGAGACGAGATAACCGTCGTCAGGTGCCCGCATAAAGCAGTGCCTTCAGTTAGAGCTCTCTTGAACAGGCTTAGCGCCGCCCAGCCTCCCTACAGGGTTGAGATAATCGGTGTTTCAGGCACCCTGAGAAAGGCTTTCAGCAAGTTCTGCCGAGACGGGTAACGGCTTAGGGCAAAGATTATAGTTTAAATGGTGGTTACGAGGACTCAGAGGTACGTCTACACCTAGGCTTCTCAACATCTATTCCCTTACTAATCAAGAATTCGTTCATCATCTCCTCGCTTAGAAACATCTCCCTTGCTTCAGCGATTGCATCTACCCTTTTCATGATCTCATCGATTAATTGCTCATCGCTTATCCCTGTTGAGTCGAAAGATGTTGTGAAACCGGATTCAAAGTCTATATCGAATTTAACCTCTAAGCCGTGTTTGCAGCTCATTCTTTTAGCTATTTCGTCGCCCCACATGTGTCTCTTAGCGAAGTATGAGATAGCCCCTTTAGCCTTAAGATAATCCTCGAACTTCTTCTGCTTGAAGTCTTCAAGGATCCTGTTTTCCTCCTCATCCTCCTTTTGCTTAATCTCCTTTTTTTCCTCCTCGGTCATCGCCTTCTCGTACTTCTGCTTGTATTTCTCCCAGAGGTAGAATTCGGATATTTCGCTTCTGGTTCGCTCTGGTCCAGTATTGATTTCTATCTTTCCGTTTTTGTATGCCGTAATGAAGACGCGGAAGATATAAGGACGTGGGTCGACGATCATTACCCACTCCTTAGTAGGTCCGGGATGCAGATCCAACTCAATTTCCTCTGGCTTTTGCTTAAACTTCTCTGCCAGAAAGATCTTTAACCTCTCAACCACACTCATCCCTCGAGTTCACCCCTCGTATATACTCTTATGAGCGGCGGCTTGCCGAGTTCTTCGGCAAGTACCTGCACGGGATCGTAGGAAAATCCCATAGCTACACCGTACCGAATATTCTTATAGTTATCGAGCTGAAGATGATTCCTAAGGTCCTTAATTGCACCATCGCATAGATCTTCCAAGCTTCTCCCGGTCACCGTCGACTCCATCTCTATTATTGCTATTACTTCGCCCTTCTTAAATACCATTTTGCCGTCTACAACTATGTCCTCATCAGCCTTTATTTCACCATCGACCATCCCACCTCCACCGCGATGATTAAAGACCACCTTATCCTCAAGCTCATTTAGCGGAATCCCCGTCTTCTCTGAAAGAGCCACAAGGATATCTTTTTGATAGTTTACCTCCCCATACCCAAGGATTACGATACGCTCTCCGGCTTCCCCTATCTGATGACTCACTTTCTTCGGATCTCCTCCCGCCTCGATTACCTCATGAAGAAGGGAGGGTGTCCTCTCCTTAATGGATACTATTTTTATCCACTCTATTTTGCTCACGCCCTCAGGTACTGTAATTACAAGCCTGTTGGTTCCGGTGTACGCCTTCCTGCCGTTATCGAAGCTCACGATTATCCCATACTTGCTCCCCATGCCCTCCTCCAGCTCCACCCCCGCATCATAGCCAAGTAGCCTACGCAATTCCTCTTTCAGTCCGATGCTGCTTCTCCCCTCGCCTTCTCTCAGCAGTATTTCACAGGCGTATCTACATATCTGCTCACTAAGAGGCTTGAGGTTGAAGCTGTACTCAGCATTACCCTCGGAATACGTTATTTCCACCCAATTCAGCGCCTTATCTACCTTAATTCCTTCGATGTAATAAGGTCTTCCCCCGAGTACCATCCCGACCTTTCCATCTTGACGGAAGAAGAGCACGAGCTTTTCACCGGTTTTTAGGTTCTTCGCTTCGAATTCTGCGTTAACCCGGATCTTTCCTCCATGAACATTCGTTTGCAGCAACTTAAACCCGTAGCTTCTTCCATTGAACTCTACCTCGTTGCCGTAGATGTTAAGCTTCATCTCGATTCCGCCGACCGAAAACTCCTTTGGGAAGAAGAGCCTGTAGTCGAGGAACTCAGCCTTAGTCACCAGAATCTCTGCCCAGTCCTGCCCTATCTCCTTTAAAACCTGGTCAACCTGATCCCTCGATATGCTGACTCTGTTGGATTCAACTTCTTTAACGACTGGAAACTCCATCACTCCACTCTTCTCGCCATATTTCCAATAAATCTTGGCCACGTAGGTTCCGGGTTTTAGCTCATTCCCCTCTCCCATGCGGAGATTGCAGTCCTCCCCTTTATTCAGCGTAGCCCTACGCAGTCTTTCCTCAAAGACGAAGACATTCAGCCTTGCGAGGACCTCTTCTAATGCATCCGGGTTCCTCAGCACTATATCGAGGAAGGCTCCAGCAAAACTCTCGCCATACTCACATTTAATGTTAAAGTAGTTGTCCGCAATACCCCCTAGTTTAACCCCGATTCCTATCGCCGCATCTCCTTCTATCGCCATTAGGATTTCATCAAGGGTTCTCATCTTAGCCAGGTTTTCCACGTTAGTACCGAGCCAGCTGTTCAAAGATTCTATCGCACCGTCTCCATCCTTAATCCAAATCGAGACTATGCTTCTAACAATTATTCCGTCCTTCTCCCTAAAATCGTCAAGGGAATAATGCTCTATGATCGTACCAATCGCATCGAGAATCTTGCTAGAACTTTCTTCGCTCGGAACGTTTTCCAAAACTTGCTTCGAGAGCCCTGAGGCAATTTCAAGAGTTTCTTTGGTCATTAAGGGGTCGCTCATCCCCTCTATCAGATTCCCAACCACGTCTCTAAACCTCCAGCTGTACTTATTACCCAGTAGGAGGTCAACGGCCTTATGGAGGGATCCTTTGAGCTTCAGCAAAGCATCGAATATCGCTGGCGTTATCCAGTTCCAAATCCCCCCGCCCACGATTCTTAGGATCTCTTTTATGCCAAGAGGCTTGCCGCCTATTCTCTCCGCCTTTATCCTGTTAACTACCATGTAGAAAGTAGTGACGTAGGCTGCGCAGCTAACTATCGCTCCAACGACCCTTCCCGTAGCGTATCCAACCCTGTAATCCCTATTCCTCATTGAAGGCTGTTCCTTCAGCCCAAAAGCTATTCTTATCTCATCCCATGAAACGTCAAGAGCAAGGTCTGAGAGAATATTGAAGAGAAGGTTGTCGTTAATATCATTGGCTCCCTGCCTACATGCTTGAGCCAGCTCAAATAACTCATCGGAATGCTGGAACATTTTGACCTCCCTATACTCTTTAGCTCTGCCCTCGCAAACATCAGCAAGTTCAACTAGTAAATCCATTGCAGCTAATGTATTATGAACATCAGTCCAGATTTCAAGTATGTTCATCGCGATGCCGGTGACAACGATCCCCAACGAGGTTGCTGTAGCCCACTTAGGCGGAAGCATAAAACCAACGATGATCATTATTCTGCATGTCACTATTATCCCCCATCCCTTGGATACGAAGCCATCCCAAAAGCCCCTCCAGAACTCAGGCAGCTTGCCACTCCTAAAGCTCACTTGAAGCGTCGCAACAACTCTGTCCCCATGCTTTAGGTTGATGAAGACCGGGCAGTCTATATCCTCGAGTTGGACGAGCTGCAAGGGGACTGAGCTGAACGCGGAAACGCCAATAGTGTGTTTCTCCGGCGAAGCCCTCATTGGCCCACTAAAGACCTCAAGCTCGTATTCTATATCGCATGCGGCATAGTTTCTGATCAATACTCCTTGAACTAAATCGCCCCCACCATACGCTAGGGGACGGTAGACTAGCTCTATCTCCTTTCCATGTGAAACCCTCGTTGCCGCTTTATCCAGATCCCACTTAGTCTCCCCAATATCTTCATACTTGTAGTTGTAGTCTTCCCATCCATTGTACTTTAACCACTCGTAGAATTCGTCGCTAACGGTTACGAGCTCGCTCTGGTTTAACACCTCCTCCTTAAGCAGTTTAATCTCATAGTTGGAAGGTATTTTACTTGGCTCGAGCTTCTCATCTTCATTGATGCTAAACAGCCTCTTAACATCATCCTCTCGAAGTACTCTTTCATAGAGGAAGCCGGGCTTGACGGCGATCAACGCATATCTAACGTTCAGCGTTTTACCCATCTTCGAGATATCGCTAGCATTCTCGAGGGTGAGCGTGAAGCCGTCCGGTGAAATAGGGATCAGCTTTACTCCATAGAAATCTTGGAGATACTCTGGCATCATACCTGTTGTCATGAAGCATAGCTTAAGGTGCGTGGCTCCTTGGTACCCTGGTATGAAGACCCTCTTCGTCTCATTGTATCCTTCAACCTCTATAATGTAGGTTCTCCACTCCTCTGGGGCAACGAAGTTCGTGGTTGAAATCGTGGTTAACGCAGTATTTGCATACCTCTTACCTTCTTCATCATGATAGACTACTGTGACATTGACCTTTGCAATAGGAGAGAGAAGCTTCGTTACTACATTCTTCGACCATAGGCCTACTATCGTCCCGATATCTAACACCTTTCTGTCAACGTCTCCGGTTATGAACAGCGTGACATCTCTTGCTTTTTGTCCTCCCTTGTTCACCAGGGTTATCGTGAAGTTTGCGAACTTCGCTGCAACTTGGCTCGAAAGTTTAATCTCAAGCTTCGGAGGTTCGGGTAAAACTTCTATGGTATAGGTTACAGCCTTCGCTCTGTTCCAGAACACAACATCCAGGCTGCTTGGCTCAACGACGGCGAAGTAAATCGTAATCGTGTAGACTCCAGGCTTCTTGGCCTTCAGATATAGCGGAACAAGAGGCGCAGGGCCTGGAGGAGGAGCCCATGCTTCAAAGGCGTCGTTATCTGAGGGCCTTGCACCGAGTAAAATACTGTAGCTTCCCTTGATCTCCTGGGGATTCCTTATCTGGGCGGTTATCGTTATCGTGTCTCCGATTCCAACCCTAGTTGAAGAGATGGAAGTATCGACTACTATGGGGTCGTAAGCCGGAAGAAGAACCCTGAACTCGCTGACCTGCGATCCAACCACCTCTCGAGTATCCTCGAAATGGCCAGGAACGGCGACGAGGAAATTCCCAACGAAATAGCCTTGGCTTATATTGGAGAAAAGCCCTATCTTAATCCTAGCGGTCTTGTTGAATACTTCGCCGGTCTTCAGGTCAATAAAGGTGAAGGCATATGAATCAGGATCGACACACCTGACCAAATACGTTCTCTTCTTGGGATACCTGCGGAGAACGTGGAAAACGTTGGTCCCGTTGCCCTCATACTTTATAGAGCTCGCATCTCCTTCGCTTCCATCATTGCCAACTATTTTGTAAGGAATATCTACAGATATACCTCCATCGCCATTTCTGCTTATGTAGATTTCCTCATACTCAGGAATTATCATGTAATCCTTAAGCTCATAGTCTATCCGCGCTGGCAGCTTCAGGATATCATTAGCTCCTTTCATAGTCCGCCGCATCTCCTCCTCCGAGAAACCCATGGAGACCAGCTGGGAGATGAAGAACCATAGCCTCTGCGCAAGTTCAACCGGGAAGCCCTCGGGTATAACGAAGCATGCTTCCGTTATAGAGCTGCTCAGTATCTTTCCTTTCCTTAATTCCTCTTCTATGAATTTTAGGGCTGTTAGTGCATCCGTTTCCTCCGCGCCATAGGCTCTAAAGGTTAGAGCAATGCTAAAGTAGGAGGTTAATATTATAGCTATCAGGATTGTGGCTAATACTTTTCTAAGCATTTTTATCGCCTCCTAGCTTACCCGGAGTTCTCCATCTCAGGAGTATGATGAACAACGAGGCCGTTAAGATGGCCAATGAAGTCGTCAAAAGCCTCGTGATGTTCAACTCTTCGGTAAGCTTCTTATTCTCCTTAGTCTTCTCCGATAGCATCTCCTGGTATTCCTTGAGAGAGGTGCTTAGAAGTGCTGTGACATTCTCCTCCCTTTCCAGCTTATCTCTTAGTATCCTTAGCTCCACGCCAGAGTTGTTCATCATAGTCCTCAGGCGTTCGTTTTCCTTTTTCAACCGAACACACTCGGAGAAGAGAGTTTCATTGAGCTCAATGACTAGCGTTGCGGTTGAATTCAGTGATTTAGCGCTCAGCAAAAGCTTAGCAGGCTTGAGCCCCAAAAGCCTTGACCATTCAATCCTCATTCTATACAGTCCTTTCTCATATTCAACTTCACAATCCTCAATTAGAGATCCCGCTTGAAGGGTAGCCCTTACCTCGACGTCATCGCTCGGAGCGACTATTTTGAAGGAAAGTGTTAAGGCGTCTTCCTCTATTGAGATTGAATTCGGAGCTATTCTGATAAAATCGATGTCCTCTTCGCCTTCAACCCTTATCATCACCTGTCCTCCCTTCCAGTCCTTCACCTCCTGCTTGTAGCAATCGATTAGGAAGCATCTATTCAGAGCAGTATCGTTATCAATACTTATCCAAAGCTGAGTTCCGTCAAACTCAAGCATAGGATAAACGCAGACGTAGAAATCATCCCTTACGATGACGTTTGGTAAAGGTATTTTAGCCCAATGAAGAGTGGCATTCTTAAAATGCTCGGAGATCAGTATAGAAGTCCTGAGGATTACGTTCAGGTCGCTATCCCTTATCTCAACTACGAGGGATTTTCCACCCTTATCTATCATGAAGCCGTAGACCAGAATATCGGTTATTCTCCATTTGGAAGCGGGAGGGCTGAACTTTACCGCTACGCCATTGGGATAGTAATCGCTCCAGAAGGACTCAGCTCCGCCGTCGTCATAAGCGAGAGGTGTTGCGGATGTATTGATGAACCAGATCGTCAGTAGGGTTAGAATGAGGATCAGGCGAGTGACTTTAACTAAAGAGGAATACCCTCTCAAGGTCTCATAACTCGAATACCTTAGGATCGCCTTTAACCGCCTACCCCTAAGGGGTGCTTTGCCCGCTCCGCTTTTAACCGCCCTTCTCCTCATCATTCAATAGGGCGCTCCAGCTAATATTTATGGTATGAGGTAGGCGAAAATTTCCGACTACCTTTGGTCAAAAATTGACCAACGAAAGATTTATAAACGCTATTCTAAGCCAGCGGGCAAGCAGCATTTTAATGGCAGGCTTGCTGGGAAATGAGTGGATAAATGCCACTACAAATGCCGGGAGTGGCGATGATTCGCCGTAAATTTTCGCTTACCAACGGGTAAACACTCGTCTACCTCCAGGTAAACATCCGCTTGCCATATCCGGTGACTCGAAAAAGTCTCGTGTAGCAGGTGCTACAATTTTAAGTTTAACCCATGAATCTTTAATCCTGTCCAAAGGAGGAAGCTTATAGCACCGGCGTCGGCGTCTTCAGCACACGCTCATCTAACCCTTGATCAGTAAGATCCGAGAAAGGATATTTCCAAGAAAAATAGGAACATGCCTAACTGTTTATGAGCAACATTGCTCGTGTTCCAAGGGTTGGCGTGAAGCCATCGGCGAGATTGGGATGAAGCCAAACCCATTAAAGAATCCTGAAACATACCGAGATAAACGGTGTTTTCAGGCACAGTGAAGAAGGCTTTCGGCAAATTCTGCCGTGACACTGAGCCTCACGGTGTAGGGCAAAGATTATAAAGGGACGGTTAACCCTTATCCCCGAGGAAGTTATGATACCTGGCTACGAAAGACTATACGGATTCTCGCCCGACGGGAGAATCCTCCAGGTCGACTACGCGATGGTTATGGTTAATAATAGTCCGACTGCGTGGGGGATTCAGGTTGGGGAGGGTATTGTGCTGGCTGGTTTGGAGAAGAAGATTGATATGCTTCAGGATAGGACTTTCAGCCAGAAGCTGTTTCAGATTGATGAGCATATTGCTACGGTTGTGGCTGGTTTCAACTCGGATGCGCGGCTTCTCGTGGAGTATGCTAGGAATGAGGCTCAGGTTAACAGGCTTCTCTATGATGAGCCTGTTGACGTTGAGTTTCTAGTCAGGAGGCTCAGCAATACTGTTCAATCGTATACGCAGCATGCTGGAATGAGGCCTTTCGGTATCTCCATGCTTATTGGGGGTGTTGATATGGTTGGAGCCAGCCTGTATCAGCTTGACCCGACCGGGATATACTTCAAGTATTTCGCGTCAGCCATCGGTGTCGGTAGGGAAGACATATTGAAATATTTTAGGGATAACTACTCTATTAGTAAAAGCCTTGACGAAGCAATAACCCTAGGTATACGGGGAAGCATAGAGGTTTTGAAGGATGAGGTTGCTCCCGACAGGCTTAGAATCGGCGTAATCAGGACTGATGAGAAGAAGTTCAGGGTTCTAAGCTACGAGGAGACTAAGAAATACTTCGAGAAGGCGAAGTAGAGCAGAATTGAGCAGGCCTTCAACAATAAGCCGGCTTACCCTTCACGGTGAGAAGTTCGAGATCATTGTCGCACCCGACCCCGCTCTAAACTTTAAGCTGACGGGGAAGGGTGATGTGAGAAAGATACTCTTGGTAGACGAGGTTTACTCAGACTCTAGAAAGGGGCTTCGCGTACCGTCGGAGAAGCTTAAAAGATTCTTTGGAACGACGGACGTGTACACGATAGCTGAAAGAATACTTAAAGAAGGGGATCTGCAGCTTACAGGGGAGCAGAGGCGCAGGATGATTGAAAGCAAGAGGCAGCAGATTGTGGCAATGCTTTCCAAACTCCTGCTGGAGCCTTCCACGGGCAATCCTATTCCCTCTCTTAGAATAGAACAGTCTCTCAGCCAGACCAGTGTCTCGATAGACCCCTTTAAGCCTCCTGAGGAACAGGTTAAGAACGTGGTTAAGGCTTTAAGACAGGTTCTCCAGTTTAAGGTAAACGAGGTTGTTTTAACGCTGGCATGTCCTCAGACGCTGTCTAACGACGTCTACGGGTTTGCGAGTTCAATGGGGGAAGTCGACCAGACTAGGGTTCAGAAGGATAAAAGCGTTAAAATCACCGTTAGAGTGCCTTCTGTAACCATGTCCCACTTTCTAGAGAGCCTCGGCAAGAAGTACGGCGACCAGGTAAAAGTTGATATAGGGGCTTAGGCATCACCCTAGCAATAGGAAGGAGGCTAAGGTTTGTTGCGGAGTAACGAACAGCAGCAGAGACAAAGACCCATAGTCGTGCCGGGAGAGTATGTGGGTGACAGTAGGTTCCACATTCCTGGCTTAAACGTTTACAGGCTGTCGGACAGGATGCTTGCAACCACCGTCGGACTGGTTAGAACCGACGGGAAGCGTGTCGACGTTGTAGCGTTAAAATCTTTCTACCAGCCTAAGGCTGGAGACCTGGTTGTGGGGATTGTTAGGGAACCGGGTACAGCAGGCTGGACGGTTGACATAAACTCGCCTTTCCTAGCTTTTCTACCATTGTCGGAATATCCTGAGAAAAGGATTCGCCTGACGAGGGACAGTATGGGAAGGATTCTGGAGGCGGGAACAGTCCTCATAGGGCTTGTTAAAGACGCTTCAATCTTCTCTTCCCCCGTTCTAACGCTGAAAGGCAGGGGGCTTGGAGTTGTTTCAAACGGGTTCCTGCTTAGCATAACTGCTTCGAAAGTTCCGCGTCTAATAGGGAAAAAGGGTTCAATGCTTTCCACCATAGAGAAGGGTGCCAACGTTAAGCTTACAGTCGGCCAGAACGGTCGTTTAATCGTTCATTCTGAAGACTTAAACGTAGTCATGAAAATCAGGGAGGTGATTGGAATGATAGAGAAAGAGTCACACGTATACGGTTTAACTGAAAGAGTGGAAGCATTGCTCACGGGAAGGAGGCTGTAGTAGAAATGGGAGAACACGTTGTTCTGTTCAACGAAGACGGCAGTAGGACTGACGGCAGGGGTCTCGACGAGCTTAGACCCATCAGGATTAAAGTAGGAGTGTTGTCTAACGCTCAGGGCTCAGCCTACATCGAGCAGGGGAAGAACAAGATTCTCGCGGCAGTCTACGGTCCTAAGGAAGCGTTGCCGAAACACATTTCGCTGCCCGACAGGTGCATCTTGAGATGCCGCTACCATATGGCGCCTTTCTCAACCACGGAGAGAAAGAGCCCTGCTCCAAGCAGGAGGGAGATAGAGCTCTCAATGGTTCTTCGAAACGCTCTGGAACCGCTTGTGATGACTTCACTTTTCCCCAGGACGGTGATAGACATTTTCATAGAGGTCCTGCAGGCTGACGGCGGCACTCGCTGCGCAGGCCTGACTGCAGCCGTATTAGCGCTAGCGGACGCGGGAATCCCGTTGAGAGGCTTGGCTGCAGCATGCGCAGTCGGCAAGGCTGACGGGAAAGTAATCGTGGACCTTAACGATCTTGAGGACAAGTATGGGGAGGCGGACATGCCTATAGCCTACAACCCGACTCTAGACGGGATAACTCTGCTTCAAATGGATGGAATTATGTCGAAAGAGGAGGTTGAGCAAGCCTTGTCGCTCGCTATAACGGCTACTCAGAAAATGCATAAGATGCAGGTTGACGCCCTTAGAGAAAGGTTTTCAGTACAGAGGAGGGAGACTTAATGTCTATAACTGAGCAGAGGCCAATAATCTCTAAGCTCGAGCAGCAGGAGCTACGGCGCCTCCTGGCGGAGAACAAGAGGATTGACGGGAGAAACCCTCTTCAATACAGGAATATTAACGTTCACCTAGGATATGTGGAGAAGGCGGAGGGCTCAGCCCTGGTCGAGCTCGGCAACACTAAGGTTCTGGCAGCCGTCAAAGTCGGGATCGCAGTGCCCTTTGCAGACACGCCTAACGAGGGTATTCTAATTGTGAACGCGGAGCTGGTTCCACTGGCCTCGCCGGTTTTCGAACCCGGCCCGCCCTCTGAGGAGTCAATATCCCTCTCGAGATACGTGGATAGGAGTATTAGGGAGTCTAAATCAATAGATCTATCCTCGCTCTGCATAGTTCCCGGAAGATCCGTCTACTCGCTCTACGTTGACCTCTACATTCTTGACTACGATGGCAACCTTATTGACGCTTCAGTAATAGCGAGCGTAAACGCGTTGGGCATTACCAATATGCCTAAATACGTTGCAGAGGGGCAGGCCATTAAGAAGACGGACGAATACTTTAAACTCGAGCTTAAGGATCACCCTGTCTCAATAACCTACGCTTTCCTGGACGATAAGTATGTCGTAGACCCTTGTCTCAACGAGGAGTATGCTTCAGACTTCACCGTCTCCATGACCGTTAAATCCGACGACAGGTTCTGCGCAATCCAGAAGAATGGGGGAGGAATGATTCCCCCCAGGAAAGTGATTGAGCTGCTCGATAGATCCGTGGAGCTGGGGAAAGAGTTAAGAACAGTCGCCTACGGGCAGCTTACTGCTGGAAATGGCTAGGAAGAAAGAGTCTGGAGCACTGGGCGTAAAATACGGTTTCTCGCTCAGAGAAAGATATGTTCGGGTTCTTAAAAAGAGGAAGGCAAGGTACAACTGCCCAAGGTGTGGCACGGGTTTCCTCAAAAGGCTTAGCATAGGGGTTTGGAGCTGCAGGAAGTGCGGGTACACCTTCGCCGGAGGGGCTTATGAGCCTGTTACGAAAACCGGTGAAACCGCGGCAAGAATCGTTAGCAGCGCGTCCAAGCCGGGCTTTAAATGATAAGGGTTAAGATTGTTCTAAAGTATGGGGACGAAAAGGCGGCGGAATCCCTTTACTCAGCGTGCCTTCAGGAAGCAGCCTCAGAGCCCAGGTCCGGCGTGAGGGCGAGGGTTGATGGAAAAAGACTCCTGCTTTTCTTCAAAAGCAGCAGCCCTTCTAAAATCGCTGAGAGAACAAGAAGTATTCTAGGCCTGCTTAACATGGCTGAACAGGCGGGCAGTATCCTGGAATCAAGGCGCCGGCAAGCCTCCTGATTTGGAGAAATATGTTTTTAAGCACGCACCCTAAGGATTAAGACCTGATAATGTCCCAAGAGCTGCCTCTCCAACTGCAGGAAAAGCTGTCGAGGCTTCAACAGCTTCAACAGACGCTGGAATCGCTCTATATTCAGAAGGAGCAGGCTAAGCTGGAGGCTAGAGAGCTAGAGTCAGCCCTAGAAGAGCTTTCCTCCATAGACGATAACACGCCCGTTTACCGGATAACTGGGAGAATACTCGTTAAGAAGAATAGAGCCGAGCTGATAAACGAGCTGAACGAGCAGATGGAGCTTGTAAAAGTAAGGATAAGCGCGATCGAGAGGCAGGAGAGCAAGATTAGGGAGAGAGCCGCTGAGCTTGAAAACGAGTTGAAGAATGCTCTCGCAGGAAGCAGGGGAGGCACCCCCGCTTAAACCCCCTGCTGCTCAGAATGTCTACATTACTCGGCCCCCGACTTAGGCTTTTTAAACCCTTCTTGTAGTCTTTGGCAAAACTAGAGATGGCTGCAGTGGAGCTGAGAAAACTGTGTTTTCGCTACGCGGGCTCTGAGAAGCAAGCATTATCCGGTATCGACCTTACTGTCGAAGAAGGGGAGAGCGTGCTTATAACAGGCCCCTCGGGTTGCGGTAAATCCACCCTGGCGAGGGTCCTAATGGGTCTGATTCCCCACAGTTACCCAGGGGAGCTCGAGGGCGAGGCCTACGTTTTCGGAATGAATGTGAAGAACACGCCTGTAAGCAGGATAGCCACGCGCTGCGGGATAGTTTTCCAGAATCCTGACAACCAGCTGTTCACTTTCAGCGTTGAGGATGATGTTGCATTCGGGCCTGAGAACCTTGCCCTTCAGCCTGACGAGATCGGGAGAAGGGTTGACGAGGCTCTAAGGCTCGTCGGAATAGAGCATTTGAGACACTCGTCTCCCAACAACCTTTCGGGCGGGGAGCAGCAGAAGGCCGCGATCGCCTCAATACTGTCCATGAAGCCCTCCCTGCTGATATTTGATGAACCAACCTCAATGCTGGACCCTTCCTCGTCGGCAAGCCTGATTCAGAGGATCTTTGAGCTTAAAAGAAGCCTTAGCGAAACCGGTGGAAAGACCACCGTGATAATCGTAGAGCACAGGATAGACCTGTTGCTCAGGCATCTTTCTAGAATAGTAGTCGTTTCTGAAGGCAGGGTGGTTCTGGACGGGGATCCAATGAAGGTTCTTGAAGAAAGCTTTAGGAGAGGAATCCCGATAAACATTCCTCCCCTCCTCCAAATATACTTTCGGGTTAGAGAGAAATGCGGGTTGAAAAACCCGCCTGCCACGGTTAAAGAACTGGCCTCGATGCTGCGGGTTGGTGGGTCCAAGAATGGTTAAAATAGTTGTAGAGAACCTTTACTACCGTTATCCTGAAGCCCTCGACTACGCGTTGAAAAACATCAGCTTCAGAATTGAAGAAGGGGAGAGCGTCGCGATACTTGGCGAGAACGGCGCCGGCAAGACTACGCTTGCGAAAAACCTTAACGGTCTTCTTAAGCCGACAGAGGGAAGCGTCAAGATAGACGGTGTGGATACGAGGAGCCTGTCCGTCGCGAAAATAGCTAGGAAAATAGGCTTCGTGAACCATAATCCTGAACACCAGTTTTTCGCCGAGAAGGTTGAGGACGAGGTTAGGTTCGGCCTCAGGAACTTCGGTTTCTCCGAGAAGGAGGCGGATAAGATTATTCAAGAAGTCCTCAGCGTCTTCGGGCTGGAGGAGTATTGCGGCAGAAACCCGTTTCAACTCAGCGGCGGTGAGAAGAAAAGGCTTGCAATCGCTTCGATAATGGCTTGGCGTCCCGAGGCACTGATCGTTGACGAGCCGACCATAGGGATGGATTACGCTCAGAAGCTGAATATCCGCAGGGTTTTGAGGAGCATCGTCTCGGAAGGAAGGTGTGTAATAGTGATAACGCACGACGTGGATTTCGCGGCAAGCATATGCGAGAGAGCCATAGTCTTAAGCAGGGGGGAAGTAATCGGCGATGGAAGACTCAGGGATCTCCTCTCTGACGATGAGCTGGTTGAGAAGTCTTCTCTACGGAAGCCCTTCCTCATAGAGCTGGAGGAGGAGACTGGTCTCACCGGCCTAGAGGAAGATTTCGACGCGATCAGCAGCGTCCTCATGGAGGTTTTCCAGAAGTGTCGTTCCTAAGAGCCTTCAAGTACAGGAGGAAGGATACTGTAGTGCACAGGCTTGACCCCAGATCCAAGTTTATGCTCTCGATAGTGCTCATGACGATCTCAGTAGTGTTCACGGATATCCGTGTTCTCCTAGCACTAGTCTCAGGACAATTAATCCTGCTTTTCCTAGCGGGGTCTCTTAGAGAATGGTTCTCATCGCTAAGGGGCCTCGTATTCTTCTTCGCAGTGATCTTCGCCACACAATTATTATTCGGAGGAAGCTTTTTCACGGGCGTCGTACTCTCGCTGAGGCTGCTCGCACTCTCCTCGTCAATGTCATGGTTCTTCCTCTCCTCAACGCCTGAGGACATTGGGCGGGCGATGAGTGTCGCAGGCTTTCCAGTAGAGCTGACGTTCTCATTCACGATGGCGATTCGGTTCATACCCGTGATTTACGACGAGTTTCAATCCATATACGATACTCAGCGTTCAAGAGGGCTTGAACTGGAGAAGGGAGGCTTTAGAAACAGGATTAGGAACCTTATGCCTATTTTAATACCCCTCCTGGTGGGCACGATAAGAAGAACGTATGAAATAGCGGACGCGATGGAGGTTAGAGCATTCGGCGCTTCTCCAAAGAGAACCACGTATAGGCCGCTGAGGCTAAAGGGTGGCGACTACCTTCTATTCGCAGCCTCAATAATACTGGTTGCAGCAGCCGCCTGTCTTAAGCTTCTTGGCGTAGAATAGCAAGCCCTATTGCCCAGTCTATCGCACAGGGTTGAGGAAGGCCCGATGCCGCGTAGGCAGCCCTATGTTAAGCGAAGCTTATTTCAGAGAAGCTTCCGCTTTTAAGCTCCAGTATTCCCGCAATATTAGGGGTGGGCATTATCCCCATCTGCTCCTGGTATTTCGTCCTCTCCTGCCATGTCCCGCTGCAGACAAGCCTAATCCCCTTGTAAATCCTGCTCCTGAAAACGTGCACGTGACCCGTGTGGAAAACATCCGGAACATCCTCTACAACCAGCTCGTCAGGACCCTGCGCCAGAAGAGGGGTCCTAAAACCGTAAACCGGCGCGAGATGCCTAATCTGAAGCATCAGCTCCATAGAGTTGTCAGGCTTATCGTAGCTAGCGTTTTTAGAGAAAGTGGCAATATCCTCCATGCTCGTACCATGGTAAACCATGAATCGGACACCGTGCAGCGAAACCATGCACGGGTTGCTTAACGACAGAAGGCTTCCGCTGAACCCAGGCTTCCCCACGTATTCTCCGAACACAGGTGGCTGCGGGAGAGCCCTTGGCGCCGCATCATGGTTTCCAGGTATCACTATCGTCTTTATGTAGTCAGGTATTTGGCTTAAAATGTCTGAAAGCATTTCATACTGCCTCGCCACGTCCTTAACCTGAAGCTCCTTCTCCTGCTGAGGATAAACTCCGACTCCGTCTACAAGGTCTCCAGCAATAATGATATACTTGATCTTGAAAGCCTGGTTACGCTCCCTCTCAGTCATCCCTCCCCCCCTCAGCCACCTAACCATTCTCCTGAAAGCCTTCTCAGAGAACTTCTGGCTCCCGAAATGAATATCCGACGTCATTAACACTGAAACATCCTCGTCGACCGTCCTGATCTTTTTAATGGGAACGTCTGGGAAAATAATGGACCTGCAGAAAAGCATTGAGCCTGAGACGCGGAAGGCTACCCCTATCACTGAATCCGGGACAAGCCTGTCGATCTTCTCCCTCAAATCCCTGCTACAGTCTTTCGGAATCATTATCTTCGCGGTGGTCTCAGGATCCTCTACCAGCAGATAGTTTTCACGCTTCTCGTAAAGCATTACTATAGTCTTCCCCTCTGAGCCGTCTGGAAGACTACGCGCCTTCCTCAAGGGATAGTACGGCGATACGTCGGCCCGGCTTCTCAGTATTAAGGATATTTTGCGATACCTGTCGACGAAGTATTGTCTTCTGGCTTCAAGATCGTCTGAGAAAGGCTTGGCCTCATACGTCTTTAAAACCTCGATCTTCGCCTCAACATCCTTAGCTAAAACCTGTGGATGAACACCCGTCGATGCTTCAGACCCAGTCTGGCTCCCTACAAGCTGCGCAGCCATCTCCCTAGAGACTACGAGGCTTCTCCCGTTTTCCCCAGCCTTACCCGCCAGCTTGTCGAGCAGGCTTTGAATAGAGTTTTCATCATAGTTTTCAACGAGTATTGAAAGCGCCTCAGGGTTCAACAGTATCCCGCGGCGCACAGCCTCCGTTAAGATTTTCCTCCTAACAGCCTCCTTATCTTGGCTCAACCAGTCGATGAATAATAGCGGCGGCTAAGTTAAACCTTGCCTCCCCGCCTAGGCCTGTTGAGACGGGGCTGCAGGTAAAGTTTATTTACTTTAACCAGAAGGGTTTTAACAGGTCTGCAATGTCTAAGGAGCGTTCAAAGAGGGACAGGCGGGGTTCACGTCTCCCAGCCGGAACAGCCGGCCTCCTAAGCACGCTCGGTGAAAAAGGCAAGGGGCTTCCGGTTAAACCAGTGATCATCGTTATTCTTTCCGCGGCTCTAATAGTTGGAAGTATCCTAATACTGTTGCTGAAGATATAGGGATTGTCTTCCACAGACGCTTCCCGCCACCTCAGGCTCCTCTTTTCATTCCCATCTTTAAGCATGATTCTTCTCGCAAACCTCCTCCTGGAATCACTAGTCTCACTAGTGATGCTGGTATTATTCTCCCCCATCGGAATGCTCCCGCAGACACTGATCGTTTTTTTCACGCCAACCCTGTTTTCAGCATTGATACACCGTGCTTTTTTCCACGGGGACAGGGTTTTCACCCTAAGACGGTTCTTCGCGCTTCAACTAGTCCAGGAAGCCGTATACGCGTTTCTAGTAGTTGCCGGAGCCATAGCCAGCATCCTGCTCACCGTTGAACCGGGCAGCATCATCCCCAGTCTCACGCTGCTCGGAGTCGCAGTCTCCTCCTTCATATCTTTCCTAGTCGTAACGGGCTTCTACAGGAGGGGGGCTACAAGTATTCTCGCAGTCTCCCTGTTGAACACGATTCTCCAATCGTTCCGCTGGATTGTCGTGAGCATCATTCTTTTTGAAAGCCTAGTGGAGGTTTTGTCAGTAATACTGTTGTCGTTCTCAACGGGCGCACTACTTCTCGCGGCCCTAAGCCTTAGGAAAATCAGGGGTGAAATCTCGCCTTTAACGGTTTTCCAAGCATACTTGGATTACCATTTCAACAATAATGAAGAGCCGCTTGAAAGGCTTTTCGAAGAAGCAAGCCGGGAGAACAATCTGAGGCTTTCCATAGTCACGTTCACAACCATAGGGGTGCCACCCGCATCCCTAATAGGCTTGAACATTCATTTCGGGCCCTTCGGAACCCTGGGCAGCAGCTCTCTGCCCAGCCGTCTGGTTGAGGAGCTGGAGGACGAGAGTGGCCGTCGAATAATTCTACTGCGCTCCCTCTCAGACCACAGCCTAAACCTTCCCTCGAAAAAGGAGGTTGAGAAAATAGGCAGCATGATAATAGCCGGGTTGAACTCAGCCAAGAGTCTTGAAGACTTCCCGGTGGGCGTATCCCAGAAGGAGGCTGAGGGATACTGCGTCACCGCGGCTCGCTTAGGCCCATACTGCATAGCCTTCCTGTCCTGCCCAGGCCACTCGGCTGAGGACTTTCCACCGGAATGGTTGCCGAGGCTCTCAGACGTTTTGAAGAAACACGGTTTAACCCCCCTCCTAGTGTGCGACGCGCACAACTCTATAGACGCGTCCAGCTGGGTGGTCAACAGCCCAGACGAGAAAACGTTCGCAAGCCTTCTTGAGGAAGCGGCTGAAGACTTGGAGAAGGCTCCCGGGAGAACTCTGAAAACCGGCTTCCACAGGGTTAGGCTAAAGAGTCTTCCGAGCGACGAAATAGGCCCCGGCGGGGTTTCAAGCCTGGTTTTCAACATAGACGGTGAGAACCATGTTATAATCACGATCGACGGCAACAACATGGCCATGGGCGTGAGAAACCGGCTGGCTGAAAGCCTTAAGAAACGGTTCAGCGTTTCAACCCTGGAGATAGTCACCACGGACACGCATGTTTTAACCGGTTTGAAAAAGGCTGAAAAAGGGTATTTCCCAGTCGGGTTTAAGACGAGCATGGAGTCGCTGCTTGAAGCATGTGGAGAAGCCTTGGCCGGCGCATTGGAAAAACTCTCAGCATGCAGGCTTGAGGTTTACACGGATGACACGAAACTGGTTAAGGTAACGGGCGACATCTTCAGGGAGCTGGAGAAGATAGTAGAGTACTCTGAGAAAACCATTATGATGCTGCTGGCCCTGCTCGCCGTGTCAACCGGATTCATGCTTCAAGTTCTCTAGCTCACGGCGAATGAGGGTTTTTGAAGACTATCTCGATAACCGGGATTATTCTCGAGTTATCAGCGTCATTAACGTCCTCAACTATTCTAATCTCAAGTATCTGCGTTCCAGCCACGTTTCTCCGAAGGAGGTTCGCCACATCCACAGCCCTAGATATGTTGCTCCCCCTCCCCCGTATGGTTAGCGTTCTACTGCCGCTGTTGAAAACAGTGATGCAGGCAGTAACATAGTTCCACGGCTTCTTCTTCCCGACGACTACAACAGGGCTACTGCTCAACACCTATCTCCTCCACGTCACTGTCGCCAGTAACCTCAACCCGCATCCCCCCAATACCCCTTTCCCTAACGTTACACCATTTTATCCTAACGCTTCTCCCAGGCGTCAACCACGATATTTTAGCAGTGTTTTCACGCCACGCAACCACCTCGACCAACCCAGTATCGTCAACAAGACTGAAACGGCATGTTTTTATTCTTTCGCCTGAGGCTGAAACAATCTCCTGCTCCTCGGGCTTACTGGAGACAACGCCCTCCACGTGAACCCTCCTCAAGCCTGGTTCAAGCTCACTCACCCTGTAAACCTCCTCAGGAACCCTTAAGCCGGGATCACCCTCCCCGACCCCGATTATCGTGGTTACTGAAGCCGTGCTCAGCAAAACCTGCCTCCCCCAGTGCTTTGGAATCAGGTTCAGGAAAAGCACCTTCTTCCCCTCCCCCACCTGCCTAAGCCTGTCTGCAAGATTGTTCCAAGCGGTTAAAACAGCGTACGACTCCCCGTCTGAAACAATAACGTCCATGAACTTCCTCATCCTGCCGCCGACCGAGACAACGTTATCGCTGAACATTTTAAGCATTTGAAGCTTAAGGTTTACAGGCTTGCCTGAGCCAATCTTGGAGATGGTTGAATACTCCAAGCCGCCGGCCCCGCTGACAACCTCCAAGCAGCCAAGCGCATCCAGCTCAAGCTCCAGGCCACCGCTTAAACCCCTTCTAACCCTCGCACCCGCAACCAGGACGGTGCTGAAAACATCCTTCTCAGAAATCTTCCCGGAATGCTCCTGCCAAAGGGTTAAAGGCACCCTGACATCCCCCTCGGCTAAGACGATTCTTCTTACGGCACCCTCATCCCCCCTGCGGCCGATGAAGGTTTTAAGCTCTGAGACACCGGCTACAGTCGCCTTCACGTTAACAATATTGTCCGCGTAACCTACGTCTCCAAGCCTCTTGAAGAAGAGTTCTCTCGCAGGCATGTCTAGACTATCCTCAGCCTTCGAAACACTCCCAACATTGCCCAGGTGGATCTCGACGGTGCCTAGCCTACCCTCCTTACTGTAGGCCCTGCTAACCCTGATAACGTCCCCCGGCCTTATGTTCAACTCCCTCAGCAAGCCAGCCTTCTCCCTCCACAAGTACAGGTAGCACCATCCTGAGGAGTCTCCCAGAATCACCCTGGTTATCGGAATCCTCTCACCGTTAGACTCAACCTCCTTGGGCTCAAGGACAGCGATAACCCTTCCACGCGTAGAAATATTCGTTAAACCCGAGACGATGTTCCCTATCTTAACCTCCTTCTCAAGCGAGACCTCCTCCAGCCTGACGCCCAGCTCGTTCGCCACGCTGAAAACAGCCCAAACTTCCCTGTAGGCCTCGCTAACCCTGGCTTCCCTCTTCCTCTCCTCTATCATGCGTAAAAGATCATCCCTAGTAATGTCTCTCCTCTTTTCAAGAATCGTGTCAACGTACCTGCGGATAAGCTCTTCTCTAGACATGCCTGTCCTCTCCCTTTTTCACATCCCTCTTTGAGAACCCTCCGGGGAGTATTTACACATACCTCTACCTCTGAGCCTGACGCTTGACAGTTCTACTGGCAATAAAGTATATTAAGACTATTAAAGCACCCACTCCCAAAACTAGTAAAACCGTCTCCAGCATGCTTACGAAGTCGTTTACACTCATTACCGAGAAGGCGGCTGGGGTAAAGGTTAATAAGCTTTATTTACGACTGGAAACCAGTTGGTGGTACGGGTTGAGCGGAGAAGAAGGAGTGAAATTCCCCCTTTCAGAAGCCTTCTCATTCAGCCTTGAAAGCATTAAACGCAGGTTTGGAAGAGCGCTCGTAACGATGGCTTCAATAGTCCTAGGAATATCCTTCCTAACCTTCCTCCTGACAACAGGCAGAATCGTCTCCATCCTATATGGGGAGGGCTCCGGGGTAGCAGTACAGTTCTACCAGCTGTGGATGGCTGTCATAGCGCTACTAATATGCTCCGTGGGAATAGTGAACAGCATGCTGATGAGCGTCACGGAGAGATACAAGGAGATAGGAACCATGAAGTGCCTGGGCGCAATGAACACGCACGTGCTAGAAATATTCCTGATAGAGGCTCTACTGCTGGGCCTCATCGGCGGCGGCATCGGAGCCGTAGCAGGATGGGCTATTGCAACAGTATGGCAGGCCTTCACGCAAGCCTCGCCCGTGAACATATTCATGGTTTCAGCAAGCCTCTGGACAGAGTTCAACGCCAGCAACCCGCTGCTCCTACTGGCAAACCCGCTGATAGACATAGCTTTAAGCGTAATCATAGCACTGCTAGCAGCGCTGGCGCCCGCATACATAGCTGCCAAGCTAAGCCCGACGGAAGCCTTAAGATACGAGGTGTAGGAGGATGGGGAAATGACTCTCAGATACGAGTACGCGGTTGAAACCGAGGACCTGGCGAAATACTACGTAATGGGGCCCGTGACAGTCAGAGCACTAGACGGGGTCAGCGTGAAAATCAGGAGATCAGAATATCTCTCCATAATGGGGCCCTCGGGAAGCGGCAAGACAACATTCTTCAACATGGTTGGAGGACTAGACAGGCCGACAAGGGGAAAGGTCTTCATCGACGAGGTTGATATTGCAAGCCTAGACGCCTACGAGCTCGCATGGCTCAGGGCGAAGAAAATAGGATACATATTCCAAACCTTCAACCTCATACCCGTGCTAACAGCCCTGGAAAACGTGACACTCCCAATGGTCTTCACAGGCGTCGAAAGAGAAGAAAGGCTGAGAAGAGCGAGAGAAATGCTGACTAGAGTAGGCCTAGGGGAAAGACTGGACCACAAGCCCGGAGAACTCTCAGGAGGACAACAGCAGAGAGTAGCAATAGCAAGAGCACTTGTAAACGACCCAGTCATAGTCCTCGCAGACGAGCCCACGGGAAACCTCGACCTACACACAGGACTAGAAATAATTAACCTTTTAAAAACACTAAACACAGAGAAAAAAGTCACGATAATAAACGCGACGCACGACTTGAAGATGATCGATGTCAGCGATCGGATCTTCTGGTTGCGAGACGGCAAGATTGAGAGGATTGAGACTAGGGCTGAGGTTGCTGTTAAGGAAGTAGAGTAATATATAAAATACTTGATCTGATGATGAAAACAGTATTCGACGCGAATGTTCTAGTTTCCGCAGTAATTCAGGTTGGGGAACCTAGGCTTCTAATCAATTATGTTTTAAACGGTAGGGTTACTTAACCCTAGCGCGTGCTATTGCTAACTAGGCTACCGCCTTGAATAAAACAACTTTACTCCGATTGCGAGAGCAATCACTACTACCATAAATATGGGAATCAAAACTGTTATTTGACGTAGGTTTTCCGATTTTATCTGTTCAGCCGCGTTTTGGAACTTCTGCAAGTCACCTCGTTTAAAAGACTGTAACCAAAGTTTCTTGCCTCCTTGCTGCTAAGGTCCAGTTGAAAAGTGTTGCCGTTTAAGCTATACTTTGAAAGGCTTGGAATGAAAAGTATGTTATTCATATGTCCTGAAAGTTCAAGCGAGGGGAAAACATCAATTCCAAGCTTTTTCCCATAGTCAATGATTTCTGAGAGCTCTTCTCTCGTAAATTTACCTCTGCTCGCACCTATCTCAGGATAGTTTTCCCATGGAAAAAGGTCTTCAAGATAAATCCCCAAGTAGTTATACTTGAGCAGGAAAAGAAATCTTAAAAGATCTTTGAAAACCTCAACTTTCGGAACCCCTCCCCTTGCTACATCTAAGTGGAAACCTCTAAACTGAAAGTTAAGAAACTCGCCAATTTCAATTTCCGGTAGGTAGCCGGGCCTCTGCCTTATTAATTGTAGAATAGAAGCATAGGCAACATTAAAGTCTCCTGAAACCTCAACCATTCCATTTTTCACTTTCACATAACTCGTAAACGAGCCTGGTAGAGTTGTATTAACGATCTTCCAGCTCCCCCCTGCAACGTTAAAGGCTTCTCCCAAAAAGCTAGGAAAATTGCTAAACCCGTTAAACTGAAACCACCTTCCACTGAAGTTCAAAAATTTTGGCTCAGGCACTATCTTTGGATATGAATAGTTTTCATTCATTGCTCTCACAAACGTTGAGGCGACGGGAAAGCTGAAAAGCGAAAGCTGTATCACAGCTATTAAAAATAGGGCACGCACGCTAATTTTCTCTTTCATTTCTAATTAGGCTGTGCGCGCTGCCTTTTTAAGATTATGAAAATCACGTATTCATCTACCCCGTATCTCGGTCTTTTCCATGGGGATCGACGAGGCTTAAAGGAACCGTAGGTTCGCCTTCAACCCTACTAAGAGCTTCTCAGCGCGCTACACTCCCTCTATGTGAAGCCACATCTTAACATTATGCTGCTTATAGATTTCATAAACCTCCTTAAAGAACTTGCCCCACTCCTTCATGAAACCGTTCATGAAATCGATACGGTAGGCGATACGTTGCTCTGGCGTTAGGTGCTCTTCTTGACAGGAGACTCCGGTTCTCCTAATATATTCCTCGGCTATCATCCTATCCTCAGGATTATCTTTTGAGAAGAATGTCTTCGTAAGCAATGTTTCCAACTCATCCTTAACCTCTTTAATCTCAAAGACTTCAACTGGCCAGAAGAACTTTAAACCCCTCCTCCAGGTTTTCGGATCGACCCTGATATTGTCGGGGTACTTTTTGATAACCGCATTCACCTTAGACATTAAGTATGAAACGTAGGGGTTCTTCTTCGCTTCCTCCACTTCTTTTTCACCATAAGCATAAGCCGAATTAATAATAGCCGGTATGTACTTTAACCCTTTTTTCTCCATAAGCCAACTCTCTCCGGCCAGTGTCATGTACATCTTCCTCAACTCCTCTCTAATCTTCCTCCGCATTTTAGGCTCGAGTTTAATCACCATCCAGTACTCAGTCATTCTTCATCAACCTTCATATTTCTCTCCACTTATAAAAATCTCTACTGTGTCTGGGTACTTCCTCATAAGCTCAACTAGGTGGTTAAGTAATTCTTCAGCCTCAGAGGTCTGGGGAGCGTGCAGGAAGCTGTAGATTAGCCTCCAACCGTTCTCTCTAGCAATTCTAAGATATTTGTCGGCTTGATCTATTTTACTAACGGTTTCATCGCCATGCTTACACTCCATAATGGCTATCTCTTCATTTAATGTTTCAACTTTGAAGTCGAAGAAACACTTCTCATATCCTAAATCATAGGAGCTTTCTTCTTCCAGAATCTTATATCCCAAATTTTCCAATAGGCTTTTCGTAAACAGCTTCGCAGCAACATGCTGAGGCTCCTTCAATACTTTATCCGGAAGAGGCTCGCTTAAGCCAACTACGCTTCTATGAATGCCCCTGCTGTCCCTGTACTCGACGACCATCAAGTCCCTCAGAGTATACTCGAAAGTTTGGCCACCCTCGCTCAGTTTAAACTTGAGCTCGCCGTAGTATTCAACCGGGTTTATCTCAGGCGCATACCGTTCCACCGCTAAGGCTAGCTTCGAGGATACTGTTTTACCGTCCCCACCCACGTCAACGCGGAACAGAATAGCCTCGCCGCTCGGCAGAGTAATCTCGAGAATCGGACCATACCCGCTGAGCTCCCTGAAGCGGGCTTCGCTCACCCTGAAAGCGGCGCCTCCGCTCATCCCCTTGACACCATGGAACTTCAGGGATTCACCGGAAAGCTCTGCTCTAACACTCCCGTCGAGGCTCACCGCGCTAAGACCGTTCTTCCTTACGATAATTAGGCCGAGCACGTCCTCTGCCTCCTTAATCTTGAACTCCGCGTCAGCGCTCCGGGTCCACGCTGAATCTACTCCACCATCCTGCTTAAGGTAAGCTACTCCAAGAACCGCGTCCCCGCTGCTCATTTCTCCGCTGAGCCTCGAATATTCTTCGCTGCTTATGATTCTCTTAAGCATCCCGCTTACGTCAAGGTATTTCTGGCCTGGCTCTATCTCTATAACGTGCTCCTCGTTGCTCAGGAGCAACACGGGTCTCAAGGGAAACCTCCTGTTTAGAACAATTATCCCGCCGTACCTGTCTAGGCCCTCCTCCTGCAGGAACAGGAGCCTAGCCACCTCGCCTCCAGCATCGTCCCACACGGTTTTCAACTCAACCCCGCCTATCATGGTTCTCCCTTCGCCGGAGAACAGCATCAGCCTCCCTCCCTGGGTTAGCCTGAGCTCAACCTGTTTTCCGTCAGCATCCGTAACCATAAACCTGATGAAGGCGAAGCCTCCATACTCGTCCAGCTCCCCAACCAGTCCTTCAACGACCCTGCTTTTCTCAGTATCCATCAAGTAGGCGTTTCCCCCAGTAGCCTTAACGAACCTCGACGGGTATTTCTCGAGAAAGTCCCCCGGGGTTGCAGTCTTAAGAATAACCAGGTATTCCTGGCCCTTCCTTATCCTGCCGGCAGTATCCTCGGAGGAGAAGCGGATAGTCTCCTGCCCGCTGCCGATCCTTCTGAAGCCGTCTATCAGGATGTTCTCGCCTTCGGAATCCTGTATGATGACACGGTAAACACTCTCGCGAATACCCTCCGGTAAAGATATCCTATCCTGTTCATGGGATGCTCCGATGAATATTGCGGCCCTGTCCTCCACGGCTCCGCTCCAGAAGCTTAACAGCTCAGGATGCTTAGAGACGCTGTTTAAGAAGGCGTCAGCAATCTCCCTGCCATAATCATCCCTAGCGCCGAGGTAAGTTTTGAAAAGCATGAGCCCATTCTCAGAATCGTCTCCAACCCTGGTTAAAACTCTTCCTACGCTTTCAAGCTCACCGTCACCCAGTTGAGCCAGCCCCCTTAGAACATTAACTATCTCTCCACCTTTCCCGTTACTAGTACCGTCCATCCAGTCTATCAGAAGCTTCCCAGGCTCACCCCCTTTCTTCCACGCTTCAAGCTCGCTAACCCTCTTCCATGCTTCAACCATTGTCTCCAGGATATGGCGAGACTTCTCCCCCCAGTCTTTTTCACCAACATACTCCCTGCTGATTCTGCTCAGAATGTCAAGTATTCTTGACCCAACGCTTTCAGGGACATCACCGTCGAGAGTAGCCTTGTCGACAATGTTTGAAACCCCTTTCGCAATATCCTCAGGCTCCCCTCCGTCCGGGAGGCTCCGGAATGCTTTTCCAACAGTCTCGCCGAATTCGTTGCTGAAACGGTCTGCCAGGATGAGCTTTGAAACATCAGGCAGGCTGAGTTTGCCCTTAACCCACACTCCGAGTTTTATCCCTGTTTCGGCGAGGTCCCATATCGCGGGGGTTATCCAAGCGTAGAGCCCCTGCCCAAACCTCTTCAACACCGTGGAGGCTGAGAGTTGCCCGGCTTGCCCCGCTGCGGTAAGCGTGTCCCTGGCTGTTGAAAACTCGTGGTAGATTGTTGCGTAGGTTGCTGCGTAGGATACTGCCTCAACCATCGCGCCTACGATTCTGCCCGCGGCGTAGCCCTGCTCAAACTCGCTCGCCTTCCTAAACCCTAAGGCTACCTTAAATTCTTCAAGTGAAACGTCGAGTATGAGCCTCAGCCCAAGGTCGCTGGCAACCTCCCCGGCTTTCTCCAAGAATGTTTGAGAAAGGTTGTTGCATGTGGCTGCAAAACCATTCTTATTCTGAAGCCTGTAGCCGTCAGCCATGCCGCGGTATATGAGTCCCATGCTCATCAGGTTCCCCAACGCCATGGTTGCGTTGAAGATCTCGCCCCTCTGGTTGTAGACTTGGCACGCCTTCATGAAACCTAGTGTAACTGCTATGACTGGCATGAGCTCCCTAGGGGCCATCGCAACCATGCTGAGCATCATAATGTTTACCATTATCCTCTGGCTCCTATTGATGAGGCCAAGGGCGAAGCCGCGCCACCATTGCAGGGGAAACGGGAACGGGAGGCTTAGAACCCTCGGCATGAAGAGCTCGGCGACAAGCCTTTCACCCTTACGAAGCCTAACCCAGAAAGTCGTGTTCGAGAAGAGAAGCATGCTGAACTCCCTGCAACAGGCTTTCTCCACTCTCAGCGTAGCAGTCTCAGGCTTCCCCGGAGGAAGGGTTACGGGCTCGATGGTAACGGTATAGTCAATGTCCTGTGTCGCATAGTTTCTCAGCCAGAGGCCCCTTACCAACGAGCTTTCTAGAGGAGTCTCTTGGAGAGGATGGTAGACTAGGACAATCCTGTTGGCATAGAATTCTCTTTCCAAGGATGTTGCTTCACATACCGCATCCGCTGACGGCCACTCCTCCCTATATCCATCCTCATACCAGTAGCATCCCTCCCCTACCCTCCCGAAGCCCTCCTGCTGAATCCTCCAGTAGGTTGATGTGTCAACCCAGACAGGCTTCCTAACCACTCGCCTCGAAGCAAGAGTAACCTCGTAGCCCTCCGGAGCCTTTACTTCACCGCAGCCCGTGGCGTTGAGAATACTCCTGGCCTCGTCCTCCCTCACCAGCTTCTCCTCGAAAGCAGGCTCAACACTAGTCACCACGTATTTCACGGGTACTGTTGTCTGCAATCCTTGAACAGGGATAAGGGGTCCCACGAGAACATCCCCGTAAATGTTCAACGTAAGTTCCTTCGGGACAACCCTGAGCTCGAATCCCTCGTCAGCAATAGGTAGGAAGGAAGTGTATACTTTTACTCCCTCAGCCTCAAGAACAATGCCTTCGAAGCCGATTGTGAAGCTTCCCGGGATCTCGAAAGCAGAGTAGGGATGGTATATCTTGATGTGGGTGTAGCCCTCGTAGCCGGGGACGAAGACCCTCCTCTTCTCAAAATGCTCAGGAACCCTCAGCGTATACTCTTCGAAATGTTCAGGCACGACGTAGGCTGGTGAAACAACCGTCGCAAAGCCTTCTGAAACATACTTGTTTCCAGAGGCGTCGAAGAATATTGCCCTAGCCTTTATGCTTGCAGCCTCTGACCTAAGCCTTAGCGTTACAATCCTGACTAGGCTTTCCCCTGCAGCGATGCTTCCAACACTCATACTCAGAGGCTCAACCTCGCCGGAGAACTCTAGAACAGTGTTCAGCGCTCCGCCTGCACCCTTATTCTCAAGCCTAACCGTCAGGTTAACATGCTTGAAAAACGGTGTTCCCTCCTCAAGGCTGACCTCAACCATTGGAGACTCTGGGCCGACAACGTTGACGATATAGGTGACCTCATCCGTCGGCGGCCAGCCGGGGAAGAAGGCGTTGCCATCCAGCTTAAGCGTTAAAAGGAAGGTGCCTGGGGAAATCGCCTTCAGCTTGAAGCTTCCAGAGGTATGCGTGTTGTTAAGCTTACGCTGAACACCGTCTAACGGCTCGAAGCCCTCTGGGCAGAGGAGGGTTAGAGTAGCGTTCAAAGGCTGCTCATCAGGATCAATGTAGAGAGGTGTGGCAGTGTAGCTTACCTCTAATATGTCGCCTGCTTCAACATTGCTGGATGAGAGGCTTGTCTCGACAAGCCAGCCCGTTAGCCAAACAGGGTCGTAAGCCGGAAAAAGCACTCTAAACTTCTCCTCATGCTCCGGGATGAGAACATCGATATCCTCATAGTGCCCAGGGACGGCGACAAGGAATGATGGCGTAACCCTTGAAAAATCTATCATTGTCCCAGGAGGTATTGTCGTCAGGTTCGCGTACCCAGGGAAGTATTTGAGAAGCCCGGGTGGGAATGATGGCTGTGGAGGCTCCCCAGCAATCCCAAACTCAGGGTATACTCCGAGGCTTAGGCTTGAGAGGACGCTACTAGTCTCGCCTGTCTCAAGATCCATGTAGGTTATGTTGTAGAGACCCTCTATCCTCCTCCTAACCCTGTACCACCGTGTCTCAGTAACGTTGTAGACGAGGCGCTGCTTCCCCCCTATCGCCCTAGAGTAGACGTGGAGCCATGCCGGGAGAGTTTGGAAAAGCGGAACGTCGATAGGAATATGGATTAGAACCTGCCCGAAGCCATTCCTCTCAACGTAAGCCTTATCATACCTTATGGGGAAGCTGTCGTTCCCAATTCTAACCGCGTCCGGAAGCCTAATGGTTTCCCCCAGGCTTGCAAAAGCATTACGAATATCGTCGTCATCAGCACCATGGCTTACAAAGGGCGCAGCGATGCGCCAAAGATTCTTAACATCGTCTATTGAAACACCCTCCGGCATTAGAAACTCCCTGTCGCTGAGAGGACCTTCAGGAGGAACTCCTAGTTCAATTTCTCTTATGATGGTGTCGAGCTCAACGGCTGCAGGCTGCTCCAGTGTTTCGCCGGGGTTGACGAGGATGCTCGCATTCTCGGTAATGAGAAGGATGAGGATCAAAAGGATGCTCGCTATTCTCCTCATCATTCTCCGGCTTCCTCCCCCCTTCGGGTCTTCCTAAGCCTGCTGAGTCCGAGGGTCACGAGGAGAGTGAAGACAGCTAGGGTGGCGAAGATTATGCCGGTAATCCTTAGCCAGTTGTTCTCACCCTTCAAAGCCTCCGCCTCACTCCTAACGGTGACCAGGGTTTCGTTCAGGGTCTGCACCTGATTCAATGCGTTGAGCCACCTTTCCTCCAAAACCTTGTTGAGAGCGTTAAGCTCAACCACGCTGTTGTTAAGCTCCATAACCCTCCAAGACAACTCTTGAACAAGGTTGGTTAGAGTCTCGTTGCTCTCCTCAAGCATTCCAACCCTTTTTCTAAGCTCCAAGTATGCTTTCCAGACTTCAACCTGAACGTTAATAGTTGCGCCGAAAGTCGCGCTCATGGTCTTAACGTTGACGGTAAGGTTCCCCGGCTCAGGCAGCCTCGCAACGTAAGCATTGTCTTCAAGAGTGATGGGACATGGGTCCCAGGTTAGACCATGCCTAATTATTCCCTCAACATTGACGACGGGCTGGCTTGAAGCAATGTTCAGCCTCACCTCTATGTCCTGCTCCCCAATCCTGATGGAGGATACGCCTATGCTGGCAATGCTGACGGCTTGAGCACCTTCAACTCTTATCATGAAGTTCCTCGGCCTACCGCTACCAACATCCCAGGCCTTGACTATCCTGCCCTCCTCCCTGTCTACAAGGAGGCTCCTATTGCTGACCGGGGGATCCTCATCCACGCCTATCCAGAGCTGAGTGGCATCGAGGGAGAAGCATGGATAGATGCAGACGTAGAACTCCCCGTTAACAGTCAGGTTGGGTAGAGGAATCCTGGCCCAGCTGAACGCGCCGTTCTCAAAGAACTGGAAGGTCGCGTACTGTCTCATGTAGACCGGGCTGAAATCCTGATCCCTGACCTCAAGGGCGAAAAGCATGTTTCCACCCCTTTCTAAAGCTAGGCCGTAGAAAACCACGCTGGTCATCCTCCAAGGCAAGGCTGGGGGAGTAAACCTTACCGCGGCGCCACTAGGGTAGAAGTCTGACCAAGCATAGTCAAAGTCTCCATCATCATAGGCAAGCTCAAACGGGGAAGCGTAAACATGAGTTGAGAAAAGGGTTGATAGTAAGGTTAGGGCTAAGACAAGACAGACATGCTTAACCATAGCTGTAATAATAAGGGTTAAGGTTTTAAATAAGTTTTTCGAATAGATACATATTCTCATCCTGCTAAAGCGCGCGCTTTATCCGGATACTCTTCTAGTCTTCTTCCTACCAGTCTTCCTTGGAGCGATCAAGCCAACCTTAGCACCAGGCGGAGCATTACGACTAACCGAAGTAGAGCCACCCACATGCTGATGCCTTCCCCCGCCGTGAGGATGATACACACTTATCATTGCTACTCCTCTTACTATTGGGTAGTGTCTTCCTTTGCTTTTCATGAGTTTGCGTTTTGTTCCTGCTTTGAGGAATGGTTTTTCTGTTCTTCCTCCTCCTGCTGTTACTCCGATTGTTCCGAGGGAGTTTGCGTCTACGACGAATGTTTTCGCCTTAGGGTTCTGCAGGATTGCTTCTCCATCTGTCTTCCCCACTAGGACTGCGTAGTTGCCTGAGGCTCTGAAGAGCGCGCCACCGTCTGAGGGTTTGCGCTCGATGTTTGCGAACATTAAGCCTTCGGGTGCTTCGCCGAGCGGGATTATGTTTCCCACTGCTAGTGGGCTTCCTGGTCCTATTGATATTCTCTGGCCGACGTACATTGATTCCACTGCAACCGTGTAGAAGGTTTTTCCGTTGTCGAGCCTGATTTCCGCTAGGGGTGCTCCTCTTCCTGGGTCGTGGTGTAGTGCGACGAGGGTTCCCTCGAGCCTTTCTCCTTTCGCTAGCGTCGGGTATTTGGCTGGTGCAACCCTTCTGTGGGTTGGAGCCATGAAGTTGGGTGATACGCCGCGCCTCCTTACTATTGGCCTCTTGCCCATTTAACCATCATCCTCCCTAAACTATTTTAAGCTTGCTTGCAAGATCCATCGCGCTGTATTCTTTACCCAGCTTAACCACGGCCTTCTTCTCGCCGGCTATGCTTCTTATAATGTTGACTTTCTCAACCTTAACGTTGAAAGTCTTTTCAACAGCCTCTTTAACACTGTTTTTATCAGCCTTGAGGTCAACTATGAAAATCAGCTTGTTCTCCCTCTCGATGAGCCTGAAGGACTTTTCCGTTGAAACCGGCCTGATTATGATGCTACTCTGCGACATACTTCCTCACCCTTTCAACAGTCTTCTCGAGGGCTGGGAGCGTCCATATGGTCAGCCTCCCGGGTACTCCGCCCGGGGCGAGATCCATTATTGAAAGCTTCTCCGGCGTTTTCACGTCCACCCCGGGTATTCCCGAAGCTGCCTTGACAACGCTGGTCTCATGGTTTGAAACGACTATCAGGGGGCCGACTCTCCTCCTGAGCCTCCTACCCCTCCACCTTGATTTTCCACACCTGACTCTCGGCCTGCCATAGATTCTTTCAAGCTCCTGATCCAAGCCTATTTTCTCGAGAAGCGTGACGACCTCGCGCGTCTTAGAAATGTTTTCAAACTCCTTCGTGAAGACTATGGGGATGCTTGCTGAGCCGGGCCTGTGACCCCTCTTCTCAACAACCTCCTTCTTGAAGACTGCTGACAGTGCTGAGGCGAAGGCCTTCCTATACTCCTTCCTGTTTATCTCCTTCCTAATCTTCTTTTCGACGCGCGGCGGGTGCGTAACCCTGCCTTTAACAGTCATCGGGGCGAGCCTCGCAACCCCCCTCTCCGTCCTCGGCACCCTAGCTATGCCGTAGCCGACTCCCCAGCTTTCAGCCGTGGTCCTCTTGCCAGCCATCGTGTCCCTGCCCTGCGGCTGGAGTCTTCTCGACTGAGCCGCCACAAAGGCTCTCCTCACAAGATGCTCCTCAACCTCAGTCTGGAGGATGAACCCCGGTATTGAGGCTTCACCATCCTCCTCACCGTTCTCGTTCAGAACCCTGACTCTAACCTGCTCCAGGCTCATCATGCTGCAACACTCCTCCTGATGTTTACGTGGGTTAAAACAGGCGGCTGCTTCGGCTTCGCACCATGCTTCCTGGCTGAAACCCTTATTTTAACAAGCCGCTTAGGCGTGCCGGGAACGCTCCCGTTCAGAATAACTGCCGGGCTCCTTAAGACGCCGTACTTGTGGAACGCTCCGGCGGGATTAATCTCGCCGGGGCTCTCGACAATCTTGAGGACCTGCAGGTTTCTAACAAGCCTCTGCATGTATCCCATTTGACCAGG
>Ga0209102_1000025_pt1 | contig 97255 bp, 82 predicted proteins | sample ConPoolayeHmetaG_FD_185483 | JGI IMG/M metagenome (GOLD analysis project Ga0209102, IMG submission 185483) | Hot spring microbial mat communities from California, USA to study Microbial Dark Matter (Phase II) - Cone Pool mat layer H metaG... ... | reverse complement strand
TCCATTGCCCGTGGTGAGACGACGGCAACCGCCAGTCCAGGTGGCAGGGCAACGCACTTCTGACTGGAGGCAACCACCACATCAACCCCAAGTTGATCAATATCAAACCAGTCACCCATCAAACTGGAGACCGCATCTACCAGAACCAAAACATCCGGATACTTCTCTTTGAGCATTGAGCAGATTTCTTCAATCGGTGCCCGTACCCCGGTTGAGGTTTCGTTCTGGGTGATGGTAACCGCTTCATAACCACCTTTGGAGAGTTCTGCATCAATCATCTCCGGTCTGACCGCTTTACCCCACTCAACCCGCACCGCACCAGCATCCTTGCCACACGCCTGAGAGATTTTGAACCAGCGGTCAGAAAAGGCACCGTTAACCGTATGCAAGACCTTTTTCTGAACCAGGTTGCGGATCGTCCCTTCCATTAAGCCCGTGCCTGAGGCGGTCCACCAGAAACAGTAGTTTTTGGTTTTGAGAATCTGCTGGGTTTTTTCCACACAGCGCTTATTTAAATCACCAAACTCCTTGGAGCGGTGACCGATCATCCACTGTGCCTGCGCCTTCAGGACCTCCTCCCGCACCTCAGTTGGTCCGGGAACAAATAGTTTCTTATGACTCATTGCTCCTCCTGTAGTTTATTGCCAATTAGTTGCACAAAACACCGGCGCTGCCGGGGTCCATCAAACTCGCAGAAGAAAATCCCTTGCCATCTGCCCAGTGCCAGACGGCTATTTTCCACCGGTATCACCACCGAACAACCAACCAGCACCGACTTGATATGGGCATCAGCATTGCCTTCAGTGTGCTGATAACCGGCACCGGCAGGAACCAGCCGGTTTAATGTTGCGATGATATCACAAGCCACATCCGGGTCATAACTTTCGTTTATAGTAACTGCCGCGGTCGTATGGGGAACATAAAGGATGCAGATGCCGGAAGTGATGCCGCTTTTACTCACCAGTTCCGCAACCTGGCTGGTGATGTCCACCAGTTCGTTACGATGGCGTGTGGTAACGCTGATAGAATCCATACCCATCTTAATGTTAGCCAGTTTTGCACCAGTGTCAAGACAAGGGAAAGTTAAATACTTTTTAGCTATTAAATAGCAGGACGATGGACTGTTATGAGAAAACTTTTAACTTAAGTCATCCAGACTTTAACCAGCGGGGTTCGTATTTCACCATGATTCCACGGAAGAACACCAATCACCATAAATCGTTTCACCATAAATCCGTTTTTATTTGAAAAATTGTTGCTCATAGCCATCAGTTTTTCAACCACTTCATCAAAGTTCGCCTGGTTAGCCGGTTCAAATATAAACAGGCGGTATTCACAATCTGCAATAACCAATTTCAGATAGTCTTCCAGTATCTCAGTAAGGGTGGCTGTTCTCTCCCATACAATTTCACAGGCGAATTTCACACCCCGAAAATTATTCCAGTCTAATGTATTTGATGAGGTTTTTATCCAGCAGATGTCCCAGAGCCATTCGCCCCGGTCTTTTTCCCCGTAGTTGGCACAGGTTACCATATTATGGTTTTTGCCTAACTGCACGAGTTCTTTAGTAATTGCAATTGTCCAGGACGTTGTAGATGGCAAGGTTCGTTGTTCATAAATTTCTTTACAAGCCATTTCTACTGCATTGAGCATTTTCTCTTCTAATTCGGTCATTTCTACTTCTTTCATTTTTACCTCCTTTTCTTTTTAAGTCACAGACTATTATCGTATCGTCTAATGTCAACAAATATTTTTAACCTATAGGTTAAATTTTTGTTTTTGGGTTAATGCGGATTAAGTTTCGTAATTTAATGGAGTTATCTAAAATTTTTGCTATTTTTTGACCCCATCCCCAGAACCGTATCCCCAAGGATTGTAATATTGGTGCTGAATGTGGGTTTAAGGATGGGTTGAAGATGAGTTTGGGCTGGGGTAAACAGGATGGTCGTTGGTATGCTCCTGAAATGGGTTTTTATCTGGATAGGGCTTGGGGTTGTGAGTGGGACAGGAGTAACGGTTTTCGCCGGGGTATTCAGCCGGGTTGTGATAAGAGCGGAAGGGATTGTCTGCCCGGGTTTTGATGTTATGGTTTCGGGCAGGCTTAAATAACTTGCCCGAAGGTTAGTTTTTGTTATGATAAGGTTGTGCAGGTTGGCAGACTGGGTGAAGAGCGGTTGATTGAGTTAATTCAGCAAACGGTGAAGAGCCGGGGTAATCTGCACCTCGGTATCGGCGATGACGCGCTGGTGCTTGCTGATGGGCTGACGGTGATGACCACCGATGCCTATGCTGAGGGGGTGCATTTTGATCTGGGTTATATGAGTTATTACGATGTCGGGACAAGGTGTGCGAGTGCCTGTCTGTCTGATATTGTGGCGATGGGGGCTGAGCCACTGGTGATGGTGGTTGCTCTGGCAATACCGCCTCAGACCGATAGTCGTGAGGTCAAGTGGCTTTATCAGGGGATGGAAAAGGTGTGCGGTTTGCTGGGATGTGAAATTGGTGGTGGTGATATCATCAGGTTTGATCGGCTGGTAGTTACCCTGACTGCGCTCGGCAGGACCAATAGACCGATTTACCGGTCAGGTGCTAAACCGGGTGATTTTCTATATCTTACCGGTTATGCGGGACTGGCAGAGATAGGACGGTTGGTTTTGAAGAAGGGGCTTTCGCAAACTGGAAAGTTTAAGTTTGCAGTGATAAGGCATCTTTTTCCTCTGCCTAGGCTCGGGGTGTTAAAGCGGCTCAGAGAGCATATTAACGCTTTGATTGACACTTCAGACGGGCTGGCAACCGATGCCCGGCACCTGAGTAAGATGAGCGGAGTCCGGATCGTGATTGAGCCGGAGCGGATTCCAGTTCATCCGGCGACACGGCGGTTTTGTCAAGAGGAGGGTATAGTACCAGAGGGTTTTGCCCTGATTAGTGGCGAGGATTATGAACTGCTTTTTACTACCCGGCAGGTTTTACCTGAACGGATTGACAGGATTCCGTTGACCAGAATCGGCAGGGTTGAAGCGGGCAGTGGTGTGTACCTTGAGCAGGAAAACAGGCGCACTCGCCTGAAAGTCTCAGGTTATGACCACCTGAAACCAGCCCCCTGAGGACGTTTTTCCAGTCATTCCGCTCTGCCAGAGGGTGGCAGAACGTTCGCAATGATGCGCCCTCTTTCTGTAATTACGAACCGGCTTACTCACCTGTCATTGCGAGCGGTAGTGAAGCAATCTCCTCTCATGTAATCCCAGTTTGACCGCATAGAGATTGCTTGTGGCTTTCGCCACCTGCCAAGGGCAGAGCTCGCTATCGCTCTTCGCAATGACAGAAAAAGCAGAGCGCAAAGGGGGTATGTTAACAAAATGTGGATAACCCTGTTGATAACTTACTGTTAAGGAATTGTTAACCCTTGATAAATACATTAATATTCGTTTATATTTGTTTTCGTGGTGGCTGGATATAAGAAATATTTTATCAATGTGTTATAAAGATGCTCCTATTTTTTATTTTTGCTTGACATTCAATATGTAGTGCTGTATTATATGGCTAATACTATATGAAGTGTCCTTTTTGTGGGTGTGAAGAGGACCGGGTTTTGGATTCCAGGTCGGTGCAGGAGGGTTCGGCGATAAGGAGGCGACGAGAGTGCGTTAGTTGTGAAAAGCGCTGGACAACATATGAGTATGTGGAGCGAACTCCGCTAATGGTGATTAAGCGTGATGGAAGGCGGGAGCCTTATGATCGGCAGAAGGTGGTGCAGGGGGTAATGCTTGCCTGCCGGAAAAGGCCGGTGGGTCGAGATGAGGTTGAGCGATTGGTCGACCGAGTCGAGGGTGAAATTGAGGCGACGGGAAAAGCAGAAATAAGTTCTGCTGAGTTGGGTGAAATGGTGCTTAAGCAGTTAATTAATCTTGACCCTGTCGCTTATGTGCGATTTGCCTCGGTGTACCGTCAGTTTAAGAGTCCAGAGGAGTTTATGGATGAATTAGGAAGGTTGGCAAAAGGAGGTAATAGTGGGGAAAGGGAAACGTTTGCCAGTAACGCATAATGAGGCATTGGGTGATAATAGAAAAATTCAGGAAAAGAATCGGGTGCGATTCAAAAAGGTGCAGAAGCGATCAGGGGAGATGGTTGAGTTTGAGATCAAGAAGATTGCCGCTTCAATTTTTAAGGCGGCGCGGTCGGTGGGGGGGGAGGATTATGCCCGTGCCAAGTTTCTGGCTGAGCAGGTGGTTAAGCATCTTTACGAACAGCGCGGTCCCTATATTCCGACTGTTGACGAGGTCGGCGATGCGGTAGAAAAGGTGCTGATCGAGAACGGCCACGCCCAGACCGCCAAGGCATACATTTTGATGCGCGAGACACGAGCAAGGGCAAGGCGACGGCATTTAGCCCGGATCAAGCCGACACTTGCTGGACAGCGCGATACCACCGAGTTTGCGCTGTTTGTCCGTTCTTCAGACGATACCATTAACCGCTGGGACCGTAATCGGATCACCCGCACCCTAGTCCGGGAAACCTGTTTAGAACTAAGTAAGGCGGAAGCCATTGCTCGAGAGGTTGAGGAGACAATTGTCAATGCCAATGTGAAGCGGGTGACTTCCAGTCTGGTGCGGGAGCTGGTGAATGCCAAGTTGGTGGAGTACGGTCTGGAAGAATATCGTCGGCGCCATACCCGATTAGGGGTGCCGATCGCTGATGTGGAGAATCTAATCCTTTATAAGAACCGGGAGAATGCCAACACACCACATAATCCCGAGGCGACCAATATGACCCTGGCAGAGTGGACACTGAAGCAGTTTGCGCTCTCTTCGGTGTTTGATTCGGATATCGCGGATGCCCACACCTGGGGTGATATTCACCTGCATGACTTGGGCTTTATCAATCGGCCCTACTGTTCAGGGCAGTCGCTGGAGTATGTCAAGAAGTTTGGTCTGAATCTGCCCAATGCGCTGTCAATGGCGAAACCGGCAAAACATCCCGAGACCCTGCTGGCACATATGGTCAAGTTTTCTGCAGCACTGCAGGGGCATTTTGCGGGGGCAATCGGCTGGGATGCGGTGAATATCTTTTTTGCGCCGTTTCTCGTGGGGATGTCGGATCGAGATATCCACCAGTTAGCGCAGATGCTGGTCTTTGAGTATTCCCAGCAGAATGTCGCGCGGGGTGGCCAGGCGATATTTTCGGATATCAATCTCTACTGGGAGATGCCCGCACACTTTGCGGATGTGCCGGCAATTGGTCCGAGTGGAGAATACACCGGGAAAAAGTACGGTGAGTATCTCCGGGAGGCACAGCGGTTTGTTTGGGCGATATTCGATATCTATAAGGAGGGTGATGGTTCAGGAAGACCGTTTTTCTTCCCCAAGCCGCTGGTGCATCTAACTGAGAACTTCTTCCGTACCGAGGGGTATCAGGATTTTCTCCTCCACATCTCTGATGTTGCCGCAGACAAGGGTAATACCTATTTTGTGTTTGACCGGGGAAAGACGGCTAAGGTCAGTGAGTGCTGTCGGCTGAGTTTTAAACTGGATGATCAGGACCTTGCCGATGCTCAGACGCCGTGGAAGATGCGCTACTGCGCCCTGCAGAATGTAACCATCAACCTCCCCCGAATTGCCTTTCTGGCTAATCACGACGACGAGCAATTGTTCCGGCTGTTAAAGGAGCGACTGGCAATGGTGGTGCGGGCGCATCAGCAGAAGCGGACATTCATTGAGACCCTGCTTTCCCTGAAAGCCGAGGGACCGCTGGCATTGCTCACGATGGATGCGGATGGTGAGCCGTATCTGCGGGTCCACCGTGTGAACTATCTCGTCGGAGTTTTGGGATTGAATGAGATGGTGCAGTATCATACCGGCAAGCAGTTACACGAGAGCGAAGAGGCATTTCGGTTCGGATTGAAGGTGATGGCACTGCTCAACTTAGAAGCCCGCAAATTGGCAGAACAGAACAACATCCGGCTGGTGATTGAGCAGACGCCCGCGGAGTCAACCGCTTTCCGGCTGGCGAAGCTGGACTTAGAGCTTTATTCGGAACCAGCCCTGCAGGTCGTCAAGGGCGATATCCAGAACGGTGCGGTGTATTATACGAACTCTACCTATCTAAATGTCAGCGCCGCGCTCGATCCGATTGAGCGGGTTTATCTGGAAGGTAAGTTTCACGATATGATCGAAGCGGGGGCGCTCACCCATATCTGGCTGGCAGATGCCCACCCACCGAAGGAGTCGATCGCCAATTTTGTCGTGAAAACCTATAATTATGCCCGTAACGCCCAGATCGCTTTCTCGCCCGAGTTTACCACCTGCGTCCAGTGCCATCGGACGAGCCGGGGTTTAAACAGCACCTGCCCCTACTGCCACTCGGCAAATGTTGACCATATCACCCGGGTTACCGGTTATTTCTCACGGGTGTCCGGCTGGAATGCTGGCAAGAAGCAGGAGTTGAAAGACCGGTTCAAGAGTGACCTGGTGCACGTTAATGTGGTAAATGTACCGATGCGGCACTTTCAGAACCGTAATGGCGCGTGTTGCGGTTCGGGGCAAGCCTAGCTTCCGTAACGAAGTGGTGACCAGCTATCCGAATGGCAATCTGATGGTGATGGTAAAGGCGCCGCCGGTTGGGGCGCGGCTAATGATGCAGTTATCAGACTGCTCGCCGGGTTTTCCCGGATGCCGAAGAGTTCAATCCGGCTGGTCTAGGTGCCCGGTCCCGGCAGAAGTTTTTAAGGTCGGTGCCTAACTGGATTCGGTCAGTAGTTTGAATTCGGTTGGGCCAAGCTGGTAGTCGGTCTTGACATCAATCGCCAGTTCGTAGCGCCGGGCAAATTCCGCAAGTCGTTCAAACCATTCAGTGGTAAGAAATTCGGTTAACGATGGTGAGGCAAGGATCCGCAGTTTTCTTCCCCGTAGTTTGGGCAGGCGGGTCAGGATCAACCGTTCGACCCGCATCGCCACTTCGGCACGGGAGCGTACCCGGCCTGAACCTTGACATACCGGACAGGTTTCAAACAGCAGATACATCATTCCCGGTCGGGTTCGTTCCCTAGTCATCTCCAAAAGCCCAAACCGGCTCATCTTGGAAAAATCAGACTTGGCGCGGTCGTTGGCGAGTTGCTGTTTTAATTCCTGAACCACCCGTTCAATGTTCTGGTGATCGGCCATATCGATGAAATCGATGATGATCAACCCGGCTAAGTCCCGTAGGCGAATCTGACGGGCGATTTCGGCAGCCGCTTCAAGGTTAGTCTCCAGTATCAACTTTTCCGGGTCTTCCTCCTGGGCAGAGCGGCCGGTGTTGACATCGATCGCTACCATCCCTTCGGTTTGCTCAATCGTTATGAAACCACCACCTTTGAGCCAGACCCGTTTGTGAAAAAGCCTTTCTAACTCCGCTTCAACTCCGCAGGACTCCAGGAGCGGTACCTCACCTTGATAAAGTTCAATCCGGCGGACAAACCGCGGTGCCACCCGGCTGATATAATTTCTGATTGACTGGTAGGTTGTTTGGTCGTCAATAATCACTTTTTCGACATTGTCGTTAAGCAGATCGCGTACCAGTTTGATGCCTAGTGATGGTTCTTCGTATAGAAGAGCAGGGGTGGTTACCCTTTCAGCCTGCGCGCGGATATCTTCCCAGATGCGCTCCAGTTCCTGATACTCCCGTTGTAAATCTTCAAAGGTTCCCTCCTGCGCTACGGTCCGGACGATTAGGCCCGCATGGGTTTTTTTGAATCGTCGTACCGCTTCGCGCAGCCGGTTACGCTCCCGGCGGTCGGCGATGCGGCGGGATATTCCTACCCTCTGGGCATTAGGAAAATAAACCAGATACCGTCCAGGGATGGAGATAAATGAGGTAAGCCGCGCCCCCTTCTCCGCAAAGGGGTCTTTGACCACCTGAACCAGAATTTCTTCTCCTTCGCGCAGGGTGATGGTTCGGGCTTGGGGTCGGCTCTTTTCGGTCTCTTCAATCTCATCCTCTAAGGCATCAAATTCGGGGATCTCGGTCAAAGGGAGAAAGCCATTTTTGCGCAGACCGACATTGATGAAGGCTCCGCGCAATCCCTTGACCACATTCTCGACTCTTCCCTTATAGATTCTGCCGACCAGGTTCCGTTGTTCAGTCCGTTCAATATAAAACTCAACAAGGCGCTCGGACTCAAAGATCACAACTCTGGTTTCCCATTCATTGGTACTGATGACTATTTTGGTTTTGAATTTCAATTTTCCTCCTGTGGCAGATCGGTCTTTTCGCTGAGCAGTGCGATGGTGTCGCCCAGCGGTGATTTTAACTTACCATCAGTGAGGACCAAGCAGTCCTTCCTTTTGATCAAAAGACCGCGTGCCTGGTCTTCGATAATGTTAAACAGCAGGTTTAGAGTGCGCAGTAGCTTTATTCCCGGTGCGATCGCCAAGTCAAGGAGATAACGTTGATCGGACAACGGTATGATATTGACTACGCCGGGAATGCCCGTGGCAACTGGCGGTCGAGCCGGCACGGATAGAGCGAAGAGGATTTCATAGCGTCCGAGATTGATCATCGCGCCCAATGATGGGCTGCTCATCGGTACCGACTGGGCAGCGACGATTCTCAGCCCTTTAGGTAAGAAAGGGCTCAGGTCGCGCACGATATTGCCGTAATACCGAAAATCAAGAAAGATATCCACATATTCGCCATCGGAAAGTACTCCTACCGGCAGAGGCGGACCAAAAGACAGCATCGGTTTCGGGGCATAGCCTTTAGTCCAGATAATTGGTAGTTCGCTCCGCCTTAATGCGCGGTAAAACGCCCGGACGCGGTCCAGGTGGCCAGCAAATCGGAACGGTTCCTCAATTACATATTTCAAGCGTAACCGGTTCTTGAGTTCTTTAAATAGCCATCTCCTTCGTACAGGAGGAGCCTCTTTTTCTCCAGGTTCGATTTTTGGCTGTGGTGGTAGGGTGATCTTTTCTGTCAAACAGGCACCACAGTTGGTGCAACCGGCAGTCAAACAGTTCGGGGTCTCTTTTCCGGTTCTTGCCCGCTGATATTCATGAATGAGAAAATCTTTGTTTACCCCAACATGAATAAAGTCCCAGGGTAGTGCAGCGTTTGTCGGCAGTTCTCTTAAATAGTGAGCGGGGTCCACTCCTTTAGTCGCAAATGCGTCTTGCCACAAGGAGAAGTTAAAAAAATCTGTCCATTCCTGAAATATTCCGCCCGATTGGTATACTTGCTCGATTACCGGCCCGAGTTTTTCATCCCCCCGTGCCAGTACCGTCTGAATGTAAGAGCGTTCTGGATTTTCCCATTTGCACTTGATATTTCGCCGCTGGAGAAGGTTTTTAAGTAGAGAGATCTTTCCCTTAGTGTCATTGATGTTGGCAAAGCCGGCCCATTGCAATGGGGTATGGGGCTTGGGAATGAATGGTGTGAGGTTGAAACGCACGGCCCGATTCTTACACAATCGGGCAATCTCGTTAACAAAGCGGGCAATCTCCACCACATCCTGTTCGGTTTCATCGGGCAGCCCAAGCATAAAGTAAAGCTTGACACCACCCCAACCCGCATCCAGTGCGTTCCTGACCGATTCAAGGATCTTGGCTTCCGGGATATTTTTGTTGATCAGGGCGCGCAGACGACTGGAAGCGGTTTCCGGTGCGAATGTTAACCCTGCCTTTTTTACCTCTTGTAGATTCAGCGCTAGTTCCGGGGTGAAATCCTCGCCCCGGGTTGAGGGCAAGGAGATTGCTACCCGGCGTTGAGCCAGGACGCTGTTAAGCCGGTGGGCCAGTTCTAAGAGATGAGGATAATCGAGGGTAGAGAGTGCCAGTAGCGAGATTTCTTCCCAGCCGCTGGCGCGAATACCCCTTTCTGCCAATCGGACAATCTGCTCAACGGAGCGGAATCGTATTGGTCGGTTGATCATCCCAGCCTGACAGAATCGGCAGCCGTGAACACAGCCACGGGCGATCTCAATAGTTAGCCGATCATGGGTAATTTCGCAGATTGGCACCACGGGTGGGAATGGGAAGTAATCATCAAGTAATTCCGGTGTCAGGCGCCGTAGTACCGGCTTATTTTTAGGGTTAGTGTAATCTGGGACAAAAACACCGGTGAGCTGGGCGATCTGTTGTAAGAGAACAGCTCGGTTTTTTCGGCCGGTATCGGCAAATATCCGGCTTATCTCCTGAATTACCTCCTCACCGTCACCGATGACAAAGACATCGACAAAATTTACCACCGGCAGGGGATTGACCGTGCAGGGACCACCGGCAATAATCAGCGGATGGTTGTGATTTCTTTCGGTGCGGCACCGGGGAATACCGCTTAAATCGAGTAGATATAAAATGTTGGTATAAGACAATTCGCTTTGGAGCGATATGCCGATGATGTCAAACTCCTTTAAGGGACGCTTTGACTCTAAGGCGTAGAGTGGCAATCCACTGGATTGCAAGGCATTGCCGAAGTCGGGCCAGGGTACATAACAGCGTTCACAAACGACGCCGGGCATACGGTTGAGAATGGAATAAAGTAGCCGTAAGCCGTAATTGGACATACCGATTTCGTAGACCTCGGGCATCGCCAGTACCCATTTGACCTTTTCTTCAGTGGAACCAGAGTAGTAGGTATTGTACTCGCCGCCGGTATAACGAATCGGTTTGGTGACGAGGGGTAGAACCTCGTTAATTTTCTTTAACATCGGTTTATTCAGTTATGTTAACTTGATTGCTGTCTAAGTCAAGAAGGGGGAGAAATCAGGGAATGATATTTGGTTTCGAGATTCGGTCCAATGATGAATAGGGGGTAATTTATTCTCCTTGTAATTAATTGACAAGTGTCAGGCAGTGATTATATATTTATTTAGCAGCGGTAGACCTGGAAAACGGGTTGTCCAATAATGGACACAGGGAACGCCGTGAAATTCGGCGACGGGCTTGCTCGCTGTGAGCGGCATTAATTATTGCCGGATCATCGCCACTGGCATTGTGCTGGGAAGGCGCCCGGAGATCTGCCGCAAGTCAGAAGACCTTGTCGCTGCGTTTAGGTCGGTTTAACCTGCAAGAAAAGGAGGACCGAAATGGCGCTGTTTTTTATTCTCTTTGCCCTTGTGGGGCAATGGGAGGGAAGGGTGGTTGATGCGAGGAGTAATCAACCAATTCCCTATGTCCGGGTTGAAATTCTGTCATTAAATCTGGCGGTGTTCAGCGACACCAATGGTAGGTTTGTGGTTAATAGCGAAGACCTGCCGGCGGTTGTTAATATCCGGGCAGAGCGGATTGGCTATCAGGTGATGGAGTGGACAGGTGTTGGTACTGAGAAGCCGGTGGTGCTTTATTTGTTACCAAAGGCGATACCGATTTTCGGGGTTACCAGCACCGCTACCCGACTGGTTCAAACTCCAGCACCGTCAATGCCCATTACAGTAATTGAGCGCACACAGGTCGGTTTCCGTGGGTTTTCAGATATCGGAGAGGTAGTGGCAGTTTCACCAGCGGTACTGGTTCAGGATTACGGCAATTTGAGGACGGTTTCGCTGCGTGGGGCAACGGTCGAGCAGACGCTGGTGATGCTGGATGGGGTGAGGTTGAACTCTAGCCTTAACAATCAGGCGGATCTGACCACGGTTTCACCCTTTTTAGCAGAACGCATTGAAGTAGTGAGAGGTGGAGCATCTGCACTTTACGGTGCAAATACAATCGGCGGGGTAATAAATATCATTACTCCGGAGGCAAAGGCGAGAGCACTGGATTTAAATCTGGGTTTGGCTTCGTTTGGGACGAAATTTGCCGGTTTAAATGTTGTCTACCCGGGGATGCTCAATTTTCTTTTTCGGGGGAACTATTTTCACAGTGGTAACAGATTCCCCTATTATGACCTTAACGACTCTTTGCAGAGATTTAAAAACGGTTATTTAACCCGGGCCGAAATGTTGGTGAAAGTGGGAAGAGGGTTCGGAATGCACCATCTCTCATTTGCCGGTAGTTTAACCGGAGCAAAAAGGGGTTCACCTGGTCCGCTGACTTCTCCGAGCGACAGTGCGCGTCTTAAAGACAGCCGTTTGATATTTATTGCGGGCTATGATCTTCAGACAGGCGGGGTAAACAACAATTTAGCTGTGCGTTTACATCATCAGCGGCAGTTTCAGCGTTACTACAATCCCTCTGAGGATTTTCCTGCCAATGATACTCACCAGATTTTCACTAGTGGGTTGAATCTGGTGAAAAGGTTAGGTATTTTTAGAGACTGGATAGGTTTGAATTTGGTCTTTGGTGTTGAAGGAAATGCTGAGCAGGTTAATAGTACAAAGGTCGGTGCACCATCACGGCAGACCGGAGCCGGGTTTCTGGAGGTGGGGTTGGATTGGGCAGGTTTTAATTTCAGCCCAGCGTTACGGTATGAGATTCTTCGCAACCAGAAGGAGGCGGTTTTCTCTAATTACGGAGCGTTAAGTTACCGGGGGACACTCACCTTCCGGAAAATTTCACCGTTAAGTTTTTATATTGGTGCTCACCGTTCTTTCCGCACGCCGACATTTAATGAGCTTTTCTGGCCCGATGAGCAATGGGTAAAAGGTAATCCGCATTTAAAGCCGGAATGGGGCTGGGGTGTGGATGGAGGGTTGGCAATTAAAGCAGATAGAGGAGGGTTTAGATTTGGTGGTTTTTATAATGATGTGCAGGATATGATTCAGTGGCAGATGGAAGAGGAGTTTGTGTTTCAGCCGGTGAATATCGCCAATGCGAAGATCATCGGGGTTGAGTTTGAGCCGGATTTTGATTTTGGTTTCGGCGGTTTTTCGGGAGGAATTACGTATCAGATCTGCAGGAGTGATTCGTTCCTTCTTCCTTATAGGCCAAGGCTCTTTGGCCGGGCAACAGGGTTTCTGTGTTATAAGAACAAGGAGGATGAGCTGGGCCGTCTGACAGTAGGCGTGGTTGGCGTTAGCGAGAGGTTCACCAACCGTCTTAATACCGATACACTGCCAGGTTATGTTACTTTTGATATCGGCACCACGATCAGGATACCGGTCAGATTTTTGCGGGCAGTTTTGAATGGAGGCTGTCGGAATATTTTTGATCGACGGTATCAGGTAGTTAAGGACTATCCGGTGCCGGGCAGGAGTTTTTATTTAGAGACCGAGATTGGCATCTGAGTCTGCTGGGCAATTGGTGTGGTGATGGTCTTAAACAGGTGTATGTAACCATCCCGAACCGCTTGAAAATCTGCTAAATACTTCGCCGGTACCGGTTCAGCACGAGGCGGAATGATTTTAAGGGGGTTAACCGGTTTTCCACTTTGCCGGATTTCGAAGTGGAGATGGGGACCGGTGGCAAGGCCGGTGGCACCAACATAACCTACGGTTGCACCCTGGCGGACAAACTTTCCTACCTTTATGCCAGGACCGTAACGGGAGAGATGGCCATAGCGGGAGACAAGACCTCCAGAATGTTTGATTTCCACCATTTTACCATAACCACCATGCCAGTGTGCGGTAGTTACTATCCCATCGGCAACGGCGCTGACCGGCGTACCCTTTGGAGCAACGTAGTCAACACCCTGATGGGGTCGGACGACCTTGAGAATCGGGTGAAAACGCATGCCAAAATGAGATGATACCCGAGCAAATGAAAGCGGTGACCGAAGTATGGTTTTTCGTAGTGATTGACCCTTTTCGTTGTAATAGTCCCATCGTCCCGAGGGGGCACGGTAGTAAAACCCGTAAACATTTTCTGTCCGACCCCGGTAGTGGGCCATGTATATCCGACCATAACGGTAGAAGCGACCGCTGACCTCCAGGCGGTCAACCAACAGTTCAAAGGTGTCGCCGTTATTACACTCAGTAAAGAAATCAATATCATAGCGCAGAATTTCGGCAAGCTCCACTACCAGTTCTGGTGTGCCGCCCATTTTCAAAAGAGAATTCCAGAGGGAATTCTCAATTATGCCCTTTATCGCACATTTCACCGTGTCAACGGGTAAGGTGATCTTCTGGGCGATAGCGGTGCCATTACTGTCAAACCGCACCTCATAACTAGTGATCAGGTTGGGATAATAATCAATACCGTTCAGATTTAACCCCTGATATATCAGCGCGACCGAATCACCCGGTTTCATCTGCCGGAAGTTAAAGTCGGTCTTTGCCAGTGCGGCATAGATGTTATTGATTTTTTTCGGCGTGATGCACCAGCGGGCAAGTAGTCCGGCAAGCACTTCGCCTTTTTGCAGGACATCACCGGTATAATAGGTTGATTCCGGCGCGGGTAATTCCGGTCCGCACTGATAGGGATTTGCTGCTGGTCGCCGCGATAACACAAAGATGATAACTACTCCGGCGACTAATATTAAACTTGATAATAAAACGATCTTCTGCCAAGGGTATCTGGGAGATGGTGTCGGTTGGGTTACCTGTTCGTCGATCATTGGAATAGCAAAAGACTGCCTGCCATCACGATCATTCCAGAGAGGATGCCCGCGACACTCAAATGCTCACTGGCATAGGAGTAGGAGCCGGGAATGAGTTCATCGAAGGAGATGAATACCATCAGCCCGCCGACTCCGGCAAGAAGGAGATTTAGAGTGGTTGCGGTCAGAAATGGCATTAAAGCCAGTGCGGCAAGAATCGCGCCCGCCAGTTCTGCACCGCCGGAAAGTGATGCCCAAAGCAGAGCTTTCTTTTTTGAACCAGTGGCACAAAGGACCGGGACCGCTACCGCCAATCCTTCAGGGATATTGTGCAGGGCGATTGCCACTGCGATGGCAATACCTAAGGCTCGGTCTTTTATCGCTCCTGCAAAGGTTGCCATACCTTCGGGGAGGTTGTGCAAGCCAATACCCAGTGCGATCAAGAGACTGGTGCGTAAAAGGGTTTGGGGTGCCAATCCTTGTCCGTGCCGATAACGAAAACGTCCGCCTTCCCTGTTATTGACGGCAGTAAGTTCCGGACAGTATTTGCTGATATCAACCTTGTGCTCGCTAATAAATTCGTGCGGCACCGCCAGATCGACGAGAAACATAATTATTATACCGGTAAAGAAGGCGATCGCCGACGGAATAAATCCGATCGTGGTTATTGCTGTGGCAAGCAGTTCAGTAAATGAGACAAACATCATTACACCGGCAGAAAACCCCAGACTGTACGCCATAAATTTTCTTCCTGGTCGTCGGGCGACCATTCCCAAAATGCTACCCAGAGTTGTGCTGACCGCGGCGAGACTACTGATAATGATGGCAAACAGAAAGTTTTCGGGCATTTCTAAGTCTAAGTTAAATGCCTTTTTTCCTTCTTTGGCTTTCAAGCCATTGTTGTAACCGGATTAAGGTTTCCCGAGAGAGGGTGTGTTCCAGCCGGCAGGCATCATTAAAGGCAGTGTGTTTACTGACTCCGAGCACTGAGCAAAGGAAGTATTCCAGAAGCCGATGACGGCGATAGATGGCATCTGCCAACCCCTTGCCGCGGGGTGTGAGCTCCACACCACCGTAATACTCATGTTTGACCAATCCTTTGGTACTCAAGGCGGTGATGGCGTTTACGACTGATGGCCGACTGACCGCCAGATAGCGGGCGATGTCTTTGACGCGCACCGGGTGTTGTTCATTGCTTAAGACAAAGATCGCTTCGAGATAATCCTCCTGGCTTTCCCCTAAGCGGGTGGCACCGGCAAAGTTAGTCTTAATTAACATTGTTATACAAGACTAATTTTAACCCGGTTTAACACCGGAGTCAAGGAAAGCGGTATAAATTCATTATGAGTTGCAGGATGTTGAAAGCCTTGAAACTTACACATCCCGAGTGAGTCTAAAAAGGTGAAAGAAGAATTTAAACAGAAAGGAGGTGTTAACGATGGCAAAACATCTAACCAGCTGGGATCCGTTCCGGGAGATGGTCTCACTGCGAGATGAATTGGATCGATTGTTCGATTCGGTTTTCGGCCGGTTGCCCAGGGAGAGGGGTGAAACCTACTGGGCGCCACCGGTAGATATTGAAGAGACTGAGGATGCGATCATTGTGCGGGCAGAACTGCCAGGGATGAATAAGGATGATATTAAGGTCAGCCTTTCGGGTGATACCTTAACTATTGCCGGTGAGCGTAAGATGGAGTCGGAGAAGAAAGGCAAGACTTACTACCGGATTGAGCGGGCTTACGGCAAGTTCCAGCGGACGGTTACACTACCTGCTGAGGTTGAGAGTGACAAGGCAAAGGCATCATACAAAGCTGGCGTGCTGGAACTAGTTTTCCCGAAGTCGGAGAAGTCCAAGGCTAAGGAGATTACCATCGTCCCCGAGGACTGATCCGGCATGTAAAAAGAGACGCCCGGGCGTCTCTTTTTGTTTTAACCGCGGGACGCGGTGAATAGACTGATTCAATGTGAAGGGGATGGTTTATTTGGCAAGCTGGGTGATGGCTCTGTTATTGAGTATTAGCCGAATCGCTCAAACGGAAGGATTGAAGACCGCAGTGCCCATCGGCGACCATTTGGATTCAATTGTCCACCAGGGAATTAAAAGATATTTTTTGATTCACATCCCGGAGAATTTTAAAAATGGACAGCAGGTGGCGCTGGTGTTTGTTTTGCACGGTGGTGGTGGGACACCGCGGGCGATTGCAGATTTGACCGGATTTAGTAAGTTAGCGGATGCAGAAGGTTTTATTGTGGTTTATCCGGCGGCGGTAAACCGACACTGGAACGATGGCCGGGGTGTGGGAAGGTTTAAATCCCATCGGGAGAGTGTGGATGATGTCGGTTTTATTGCCCAATTGATTGATACGCTGAGCAGGCGGCTGGCAGTCGATCCCAGCCGGATTTATGCTACCGGGATCTCCAATGGTGGAATGATGTGTCAGCGGTTGGGTTTGGAACTATCGGATCGGTTAGCAGCAGTTGCTTCAGTTGCCGCCTCACTGCCAGAAACACGAGCAGTGGATTTTAATCCCCAAGCGCCGATTTCGGTGTTGATGATTAATGGTACTGAGGACCGTGTTGTACCTTATGATGGTGGTGGCGTCGGACTGTTTAGTAAGCGAGGGGGGGTAATCGGTGTGGAGAAGGCAATAGAGTTATGGGTGAATTATAATAAGTGTCTTAAAACACCAGTGATGACCGTTATCAGGAGTGAACAGGATACGGTCTACCGGGTGTTTTATTCGGGAGGAAGAGATAACACCGTGGTAGTACTGTATAAAATAAGTGGAGCGGGCCATATCTGGCCTGGTGGTAAAAGACGGCCGGCGCGGTTCGGGAAACATATCACCATAATTAATGCGACAAGAATAATCTGGGAGTTCTTTATTACCTATCCCCGGCGTTAGTTAGTTCAGCCGCTGCTCGGTTTGAGCATCAAAGATGTGCCAATTTTTTTGGTCGAATTCTATGTTAATCGTTTCTCCGGGTAACGGCGCCCGATTGGGGGTTGTGCGGAGTGTGCAGTGTTCGGTGCCGATTTTTAGATATACTAGCGCCTCGTTGCCCAAGTTTTCCGTAACCTCGACCAAGGCACTAAGCGTAGCTGTCTGGCTGATTTTAATATGCTCCGGTCTGATGCCCAAGTAGACTTCCCTGTCATCCACCAGTGACGGGATAGATGATGCGGAAATTTCGATGGTAAATGATGGGTTGACAAACCGTAAAGGGTTTTTAATGACCAGCCCGTGATAGAGATTCATCGGTGGTGATCCGATAAAGCCGGCAACGAACCGATTGACCGGGTGGTCATAAAGATTTTTTGGGTCAGCGACCTGAATTAACTTGCCATCCTTCATAACCCCGATGCGCTGACCCAAGGTCATTGCTTCAATCTGGTCATGGGTGACATAGATGATTGTGGTGCGTAATCGTTGATGCAGGCGGGCAAGTTCTGCCCGCATTCCCACCCGCAGTTTGGCATCTAAGTTGGAAAGTGGTTCGTCGAACAGAAATACTTTGGGGTGGCGGACAATTGCTCGACCTACCGCTACCCGCTGGCGTTGTCCACCAGATAGTTCACCGGGTTTGCGAGAGAGCAGGTTTTCAATACCGAGAATTTTCGCCGCCTCAGCTACCCGACGATTTATTTCATCCTTCGGAAGTTTGCGCAGTTTCAGGGCAAAGGCCATATTTTCAAACACGGTCATATGAGGGTAAAGGGCGTAGTTCTGAAATACCATCGCGATGTCTCGTTCCTTGGGTGCTAAATAGTTGACTAGACGGCTGCCGATGTAGATTTCACCGGCGTCTGCTTCTTCCAAACCAGCGATGATGCGTAAGAGGGTTGTTTTGCCGCAACCGGATGGGCCAAGGATGACGAAGAATTCCTGATCCTTGATCTCTAAACTTACTTGGTCGACAGCAATTACACCGTGCCGAAAGCCTTTTGTTATTTCTTTTAATACTACTTGTGCCACAGGACCGACAGCACCCGGACAATGGTATCTTTTAAAGCACGGCGGGGAACAACCACATCCACCATTCCGTGTTTGAGCATAAACTCTGCCCGCTGAAAACCGGGTGGTAGCTTTTCGCCGATGGTATCTTCAATTACCCGCTGGCCGGCAAAGCCCAGAAGGGCGTTTGGTTCGGAGATAATCACGTCACCGAGCGAGGCAAATGACGCCATTACCCCGGCAGTACAGGGATCAACCGGAATTGATATAAAAGGGATCCTTGCTTGCCGCAGTAGTCCAAGTTCGGCGCTGGTTTTCGCCATCTGCATTAGCGAGATTATTCCCTCTTGCATTCGGGCACCACCCGAGGTAGCGACGATCACTAACGGGCGCCTTTCGTTTCTCGCCAGCCGGATTGCCCGGGCGACCTTTTCACCGACTACCGAGCCCATACTACCACCTATAAAGTTAAAATCCATAATTCCAAACACCACCGGTATCCGGGCGATGGTACCGCGGCTATAACTGAAGGCATCGGCTCGGCCGGTTTTGATCTGGGCTTCCTTTACCTTTTCTGGATACTGTGGGAAGCACAATGGATCACCGGTAATTAGATTGCGATCGAGTTCCTCGTAGGTATTTTCGTCTAATATGATGAGGATATAATCGTCCGGGCTGATCCGGAAGTGGTAACCACAGCGGTGGCATACAAAGAAATTGGACTCGAGGGTTTTGCGATAGATTATTTCATTACAGCCGGAACAACGGAACCAGAGTGTATCAGATTTGCCGGTTGTTGTTTTGGGCATAGGGTTAGTATAAAGACAGGCATTGCCCAGTCAAGGCAATGCCTCTGCTATCGATTTTGATTAGTTGGGTGTGTTAACTACTTTGAGTTTGAGCCGCGCGGTGAACGTTCGGTTCGCTCACGTGCCTCATTCACAGTCAGCGGCCGACCCTCCAGCTGAAACTGGTTTAAAGCAGCAATGGCTGCAGCAGCCTGCTCTTCTTTAGCCATTTCAACAAAGGCAAATCCCCGAGAGCGATCGGTAAATTTGTCTTTGATTATTTCTACCGAAGTTACTTCACCGTGTTGACCGAAGAGATCACGCAGCTGGTCTTCAGTAGTACTGAATGGGAGATTTCCCACAAAGACGCGCTTACCCATTTACTTGCCTCCAGTAAGGTTTGCGCTTGGGATGCGTTACAGGCTACGGGAAATACTGACGCAGGCCCTAACGAACCACAAGCATATCCCGGGCTCTACCTAACCAATGAATCGGTTTAAGCCCGTATAAACCGATATAGTTATTATAGTAATAAATTTTTCTTTAGTCAAGTTTTGGCTGTGGATTGGGGAAAACCCAGGTAAGGCTTAATTTGACAAAGGGAATAACTCAGTTTAACCTATTATGTGATGCAATTGCTGATTATCTTTAATTTAATTGCCATTGACCCAGGTGCGGGTACCACTACCTTTGACTTTCTCCAAGTTTTTCCGACCACCAGAGAGGCGGCACTCGGTGGTAGTACGGTGGCGTCTACCGCTGGCGTGGCTGGTTTCTTTTATAATCCGTCGGTGCTCACCAGTCCCCAGTTATCGGCGGTTCAGTTCGATTATTTGAGTTACCTGGCGGGAATCCATGCTGGCACAGTTAGTTACCGGCAGTCACTTTCCTCGCAGCAGGGGATCGGTGTCGGATTGTATTATCTCCACGCCGGTACGATGAAACGAACCAATGAAGAAGGCGAGGAGATAGGAGTTTTCGGGGCTTCTTTTGCCAACCTGAATCTTTCGGGGGCGATGCGGATAAATGAACGGATTGCCGTTGGTGCTGGTCTGGCAGGCATCTACGGTAATATTGATACATTTTTCTCGGTGGCGGTTGCTGCCAACCTCGGTACCAGTTATGATCTCATTCCTCACAATCTCCAATTGGGTTTCAGTACCACGAATCTCGGTATTCAGATCAAGCCGTTTGGAGATGTTCGAGAGCCGCTACTAGTGGAATTCGCCGTAGGTGTCAACTATCAGCCGGTACCGGCGTTGAATCTTAGTCTGGCGTTCCATAAGCCGTTGAAAAACCGATTTAATTACCGGTTAGGGGTGGAAGGTTGGGTTAATCAATATCTGGTGCTGCGCGGTGGTTACAGCTCTGCCGGTGTTGATCTTAGTGGTGGTGGGGCAGCTGGAGTACTCGCCGGGTTCACGAGCGGTCTTGGTGTTCGTTACCAGCGGTATCGGGTTGACTATTCATTTGTGCCAATGGGAATTGTTGGTTTCTCGCATCGTTTCGGTTTTGGTTTCGATCTTTAGAGTAAATGAAGCGTCAGTTTGTCAAGGATTTAAAGATAGGAGCGATCGTTAATGATGTCTTCTATTGTTTCCGTCGTGACCTCAAGGAACGACGCGACGGTGGGCAGTTTCTAACTTTTGAAATACGCGACCGCAGTGGCGTTCTGCCCGCGATAATGTGGGATAATATTGAAGACGGACTGAACTACATTGCCGATGGTGCCTTCTGTCATATCCAGGGCAAAGTCAATGACTATCAGGGCAAACCCCAGGTTACGATCAGTGCGATATTCCCGGTAGAGCCGATACAGGTCGCCCGGACCGATTTCATTGCGGCCTCTCCTTTTGATACTGCTGAACTGTTGCGAGAACTCCATACCTACATTGACCGAGTTAAAAATCCTCATCTCCACACGCTTCTTAAGAGTCTATTTAGCGACCAGCGTTTTGCTGAGAGGTTTGCGGTTGCTCCGGCGGCAGTGCGGGTACACCACGCTTGGCTCAGCGGTCTATTGGAGCACACGGTAATGATCTGCCGGCAGGCAGTCCAACTTCCGGAAATTTATCCTGGACTTAACGCCGATCTTTTGCTCACCGGCTGTATACTACATGACATCGGTAAGGTCCAAGAATACACCGTGGAACGGACAATCGACCACACTGATGAAGGTAGACTAATTGGCCATATCGTCCTTGGTTATCAACTGGTTCAGGAAAAGATCCGCCAGATTGAGAATTTCCCCCCGGATCTGGCGAAGATGGTTCTCCATATGATCCTTGCCCATCACGGCGAGAATCAATTTGGTTCACCGAAAACGCCTAAGTTTCCCGAGGCGTTTCTGGTTTTCATCCTTGACTACCTTGATTCTCGGCTGACGATTTTCCGGTCAGCGATGGAGAGGAACAAGGGCGTCAAATGGACAGAGTTCAATGATTACCTCGAGACCGACATTTATCTCGGGGAACCGTTGGCTGACAATCCGTGTCAATAGGGCAGGCGCCCGATTATACCACCTTTGCCGGCGCGATCCGGCTGTTGGGAGTAGACTTAACACCTGAACATTATGAGAAGTTACTCGCTTACGCTCAGTTGGTCGTGCAGTGGAATGAGCATATCAATCTCATCTCCCGTCGGGACACCGCCAGGATTCTGACCTATCACATCATAGACTCAATAGCAGCAGCCCGTTTTATCCCCGCTGGTTCATATTGCGCTGATGTCGGTAGCGGAGCGGGATTGCCTGGTATTCCGCTCAGCGTCATTCGTCCAGACATCCGAGTGGCGCTGATTGAATCAATTAAAAAGAAGTGTCTTTTTCTTAAACAGACAGCGAGACAACTGCAATTGGCAAATACCACAGTGTTAGGCAGTCGGGCAGAGAATTTGCCAACACTTAAGTGTGATATTCTGCTCAGCCGTTTAACAGCAGGATTGAGCAAGACGCTGGTGAATACTCATCACCACCTGAAATCTAAGGGAGTAATAATACTTTATAAATTAGCCAACTGGGAAGATGAGTTGAAGAAACAGGAGAATTTTCTCACCCGTCTGAATATGAGGTATCTCAAGACCGAGAAAATCCGACTACCATTTACTGGTATTGAACGGTATCTTGTTCTACTGATTAAAATTTAATTCTCATATAAAAATTGAAGGCCTCCACCCCAAGGCCTTCTTTTTAAACTGCGGATGTAACATTTTAAAGCGCGCTCGGGTTGTGCGAAACTCGTAGAAAGGAGGTGATCCAGCCGCACGTTCCCGTACGGCTACCTTGTTACGACTTCGCCCCAGTCACCAGCCCTACCTTGGGCCCTCATTAATGTGGGACTTCAGGTATTGCCGGCTCCCATGGCGTGACGGGCGGTGTGTACAAGACCCGGGAACGTATTCACCGCAGCATGCTGATCTGCGATTACTAGCGATTCCATCTTCATGCAGGCGAGTTGCAGCCTGCAATCCGAACCATGGCCGCCTTTATAGGATTTGCTGTGCCTCGCGACGTCGCAGCCCATTGTAACGGCCACTGTAGGACGTGTGTAGCCCTGGGCATAAAGGCCATGCTGACTTGACGTCATCCCCACCTTCCTCCTCCTTGACGGAGGCAGTCCCCTTAGAGTGCACCCTTGCGGGTTAGCAACTAAGGGCAGGGGTTGCGCTCGTTGTGGGACTTAACCATACACCTCACGGCACGAGCTGACGACAGCCATGCAGCACCTGTGCCGGCTCCCAGGAAAATCCCGGGTCGCTTCCCTTTCGGGTTACTACTACCGACATGTCAAACCCAGGTAAGGTTCTTCGCGTAGCATCGAATTAAACCACATCCTCCACCGCTTGTGCGGGTCCCCGTCAATTCCTTTGAGTTTCAACCTTGCGGCCGTAGTCCCCAGGCGGCACACTTAACGCGTTAGCTACGGCACGGACCAATTAGCCCACGCCCAGTGTGCATCGTTTACAGCTAGGACTACCAGGGTATCTAATCCTGTTTGCTCCCCTAGCTTTCGTGTTTCAGCGTCAGGTGTGTTCCAGGAGCCTGCCTTCGCCATCGGCGTTCCTTCCGATATCCACGCATTTTACCGCTACACCGGAAGTTCCGGCTCCCTCTCCCACCCTCTAGTCCGGTAGTTTTGACAGCAGTTCCTCCGTTAAGCGGAGGGCTTTCACCATCAACACACCGGTCCGCCTACACACCCTTTACGCCCAGTGAATCCGGACAGCGCTTGCCCCCTACGTATTACCGCGGCTGCTGGCACGTAGTTAGCCGGGGCTTCCTCTGGAAGTACCGTCACCCCTTGCTAAGCAAGGAGCATCGTTCTCCCTGACAGGAGTTTACATCCCGAAGGACTTCATCCTCCACGCGGTGTCGCTGGGTCAGGCTTTCGCCCATTGCCCAAATTTCTAGACTGCTGCCTCCCGTAAGAGTGGGGACCGTGTCTCAGTTCCCCTGTGGCTGGTCACGCTCTCACGCCAGCTACCCGTTTCAGCCATGGTGGGCTTTTACCCCGCCATCAAGCTGATAGGCCAAGAGCCCGTCCTGAGGTGGTGCCTTGCGGAACCTTTCCTGCCAGTAAGATGCCTCACCGACAGAATATGAGGAATTAGCCCGTCTTTCGGCGGGTTATACCCCTCCTCAGGGGTGGTTACCCTTGTATTACTCACCCGTTCGCCGCTAAGCGCAACACGGTATTGCTACCACACTGCGCCCCGCTCGACTTGCATGTCTAAGACACACCGCCAGCGCTAGTCCTGAGCCAGGATCAAACCCTCCAAGCGAAAAGCTTAGAAGGAATTGACTTGGCACAACCCGAGCACGCTTTGGGTTACATCCGAATTATCAAAGAGCAGTATCTCTGTACTTATACAATACACACAAAAAAACCGCTGTCAAGCGCGTTTTTAACAAATGCTTGTAGTAATAAAACATTCAAAAACAAACTGTTAATGGAATGTGTTGAGAAAATATCTTAACTTGTCATTAGCGGACTTAACTGGAGTTCTTGCTATCCGGGGTTTTAGTCACTTTTTCCGAATGCTGGGGTTTCTGTTCAACTGCTGATTGCCGGTTTTTGTAATCGGTGATGTAAAAACCAGTGCCTTTGAAGATCAGTCCGGAGCCACCAGAAATCAACCGCACAACAGCTTTTCGTTGGTGACACTTCGGACAGTTTCTCGCCGGCGCTTCAGTGATTTTCTGAAACAAACTGAATTTATGACCGCACTTGCGACAACGATATTCATAAGTGGGCATCGATTTTACCTTTTTCTAAATGGTGCGACGGGAGCGCCGCGCGGCGCTCCCGTCGGGAGGGTGATTAATATTCACCGCCGTAGCCACCAGGTGGTGTTGGTGTCTTTTCCTTCTCTGGCAGTTCAGCGATCGCACACTCGGTTGTGATCATCAGCCCGGCAACGCTTGCTGCATTCTGCAGTGCCACGCGGGTTACCTTGGTCGGGTCGATGATGCCCATCTCAAACATGTCGCCGTACTCCAGTGTCTCACAGTTGAATCCGGAGTTACCCTTTTCTTCTTTGACCCGGTTGAACACGATTGAGCCATCAACTCCGGCGTTCTGGGCAAGTTGCCGAATTGGTTCCTCCAGTGCCCGCTTGACGATATTGGCACCGATCTGCTCGTCACTTTCCAGTTTCAGTTTGTCCACTGCTGGAATGCAGCGCACCAGCGCCACCCCACCGCCCGCTACAACACCCTCTTCCACCGCTGCCCGGGTGGCGTGAAGGGCGTCTTCAACCAGCGCCTTTTTGTTCTTCATCTCCACTTCTGTCGCGGCGCCAACATTAATAACCGCTACACCACCGGCAAGTTTGGCAAGCCGCTCCTGAAGTTTCTCACGGTCGTAGTCGGACTTGGTCTCTTCAATCTGCTTACGGATCTGCTCAATGCGAGCCTGAATGTCCGCCTTCTTGCCCGCACCTTCAACGATCGTGGTGTTCTCTTTGTCAATCACCACCCGTTTGGTAACACCCAGATCGGAAATCTGGACATTCTCCAGTTTGATGCCCAGATCCTCAGAAATCAGACGGCCACCGGTCAGGATGGCAATGTCCTCCATCATTGCCCGGCGACGGTCACCATAGCCCGGTGCTTTAACCGCACAGCAGCGCAGGGTGCCTTTGATATGGTTGACCACCAGTCCGGCAAGTGCTTCGCCCTCCACCTCTTCGGCAATTACGAGGATCGGTTTACCCCGCTGTGCCACCTTTTCCAGAATCGGCAGAAGATCGCGCATTGAGGAGATCTTCTTTTCATAGAGCAATACAAAGGCATCCTCAAGGATTGCCTCCATCCTCTGATTCTGGGGTGAGGTTGTGCCCGGTTCAAGGGCAAAGTAGGGAGATAGATACCCGCGGTCAAACTGCATACCTTCAACTACTTCAAGGGTTGTTTCTACCGACTTTGCCTCTTCAACGGTGATCACTCCCTCTTTGCCGACTTTCTCCATTGCATCTGCGATCAGTTTACCGATCTCCTTGTCGTTGTTGGCAGAGATGGTGGCAACCTGTTCAATTTCCTCACGACCGGTGGTCTTCTTGGAAATCCGCTTGAGTTCAGCAACCGCTGCTTCAACCGCTTTATCAATACCACGCTTGAGTGCCATTGCATTGGCACCGGCGGTAACATTTTTTAGTCCTTCGCGATAGATGGCTTCCGCTAAGATCGTCGCGGTAGTGGTACCATCACCAGCGACATCCGAGGTCTTGGATGCTACTTCCTTGATCATCTGGGCGCCCATGTTTTCAAACTTGTCTTCAAGTTCAATCTCTTTGGCAACGGTAACGCCGTCCTTGCTCACGGTGGGTGCACCCCACTTTTTGTCAATTAAGACATTGTGACCGCGCGGACCAAGCGTCACCTTTACCGCATGGGCGAGTTGTTCTGCGCCGCGCAGAATCGCCCTTCGGGCATCTTCTTCAAATTTCAACTGCTTTGCTGGCATTTTTCACTCCTCCTTCTTTTATTTTTCTTTTTCGACGATCGCCAGGACATCGTCCTCGCGCATAATCAGATACTCTTCATCGCCGATCCGAATCTCATTGCCTGAGTACTTACCGAACAGGATGTAGTCACCCTTTTTCACCTCCATCGGAATCCGGTTGCCTTTGTCGTCAATTCGGCCCGATCCCACCGCGATCACCTTACCCTGCTGCGGTTTTTCCTTGGCGGTGTCTGGGATGATAATCCCGCCCTTTTTGACCTCTTCTTCAACTCTTTCTACCAGGATTCTGTCCTGTAAGGGTTTAATCTTCATCACGCCTCCTTTTTATATTTAATATTAAATTTATTATAACTTATGTAATTTCAAACACCTCGCATTCCCATCTCCACCCCCTCATTACAATTAGACATCAGGCGGGGTAAAAAGGTTTCAGAAATTTATAATAACTGGGCGATACCTGAATTGAACAGGTGACCTCCTCCTTGTAAGGGAGGCGCTCTCGCCAACTGAGCTAATCGCCCTTAAGGACACAATCATAGCAAGATTAATTGGGGATGTCAAACAGATTGATTTGGTTGATTTTAAAACAGCGGTTAGGTCAATTAGCCTGTGTCCGGCGGATTTGGGAAACCAGTTGACCTATTGCGCTGATTAACTTCAACCCGGCAAGAAATGCGACGGTGTTGATAACACCGATGATCGGGACAAAAATGATCGCGGTAAAAAAACCACCCAGAGTCCCACCGGTGAAATCCAGCAGGCTCAACAAGCCAGCAGTTCTCCCTCCTGTCACTCTGTTAAGCTGGTGTTCAATGCTTGCCACCCCGAATTGCCACCCCAAAACCGCACCGCTGATGAGTAGTACCAGTAAGAACATTAATTTTCCACCCCAACCAGCAAGCAGAGATAAAATCCAAAGCAGAATAAGAAAAACAAGTTCACCAGCCAAGAATAGCCAGGACCAGACCTTTGGGCTGGGGGCAAATTTTTTTTCTAAAATCAAGGTGATTGCGGCACCGGGAACGGTTCCCAACATAAAACCCGCGAGCATAAGGGTTAATGCCGAGTACACTGTACCGAACCGAATCTGATAGAGCAAGATCGCCAGTGTAGAAAATCCCGCGCCCGCGAATCCAGAGGTTAAAATCCCCAATGCCCGGGCGAAGGTTTTTCGTTTGCTACTGCCTAATACCGTGGTGATCAGCAATAAAAAAAGGGCTGGTAGGATTGCGCGGTTTACAGCCCTGGGAAGGGCAGAGAGCATCCGGGCAAAACCGGGTGATGAACGTTTTACCTCCCAGACCATATTGAGAAAAAGTTCCTTAGGAAGAAGGTCTTGATTTACCGCTTGGGTGGTGGCGATACTTTTTTGGAACATTTGCTGACGGAACGGGGCAAGCAGCATCCGCAGATAATCCGGGGTTAGCACGGTTAATTGGAGGTTATTTTGGTTTAAGCGAACGGCAAGAGTTTCCGGATTGAGATTTAATCGTTGTTTGCTGGCGATGAGCACCGGCAGGTCAAGCCCGACGGTAGTAACACAGGGAAAAGCCTGGTTAAGAGTGGTAATTCTTATCCCGGTGAGGAGTGCTATTTCCGGTCCCAGGTTGTCCACTGACCCGGGTGGGAAGGTGAAAACCGCTCCTTTATTTTTTAACCGTTTAGCACAGAGCAGAAAAAACTCTCGGCTAAAAAGGCGGTTGGTGCTGAGGCTGGTTGGGGCATTGGTGGGGATGATTATCAGATCAAAACTGTCTTCAACACGGTTGAGGAACTGACGGGGGTCAATGGTTAGCAGTTTAACCTTCGGATCGGTAATCTCTGCTGTTAGGGGCTTGCCACCGGCCCTTTTCATCTCTTCAACGAGCAGTGAATCAAGTTGGGTTACGATGATCTGAATCTCCGGATATTTAATTAACTCCAACACTATCCCTCCCAAACCGGCGCCGAGCAACAGGACCTTTTTAGCGTTGCCGTGGCTAAGCATCGGCAGATGAGCAACCTGTTCGATGGTTATTTTTTCAATTACCGGGTAACGCATTACTGTTACTCCATCGTACAGGAGTAACCGCTCGCCGGCTTGATCCAAGGTAACGATTTTGCCATACGGCGACTCTCTGATGGCTAATACCCGATGCCCAGGCCAGAACGATTGGAGCAGGATCTTTTCCCAGTGTTGGGCGGTGGTGGTTCCCGCGATCATCAGGATGCTACCAACTGTTACTAATACCATTCCCTTAACCCGGCAAGCGGCTAAAAGTGATAGGGTAGCCAATAAGATTCCTGCGAACAGGCAGACGATACCCAGCGCGGATAACCTGGGGATTAAATAAAAATAACAGGCAAGGGCAGCCAGAAATGTGCCGGCACCTTCGGTGAGATATGCCCAGTTCACTCCGCGGTGACGTTTTGAACCGGCGGTAAGATCGGCGCCCAGGGCGAAGAGTGCTCCATGGCTGAGCGCGGGTAGAACAACTACCAGTGCAGTTACTGCACCGAGGGTCAGGATATTCAGACTTTCACCGGGAAGAAAGCCGAACATTTTTTTACTGAGCGGGACAGCGATCACGCCGAAAACAGAACTGAGGGCGGAAATAGTGCCGAGGGTTAGATAAATGCTCTTTGCCCGGTTTGCCAGTCGTTCGGCGAACCTGCCCATTAATACCGCGCCAACTCCTTCTGATAATAACCAAAAGGAAAGAAAAATGCCCGCGGAAAGTTCATTGCCGGCAAAGAGGGCAAAGAGTTCGCGCAGTAAGACTACCTGAGTTACTAATCCTAAACTACCGATTACGGCGATCGTCAGCAGTAATTGAGTCATAAATGGTCGCTGGCAGATGTCCCAATCAACAGTATGTTCACTTTTTTATTATACAGTTAATCACGTACCCGGCAACAGATAACCGGATATTGGTGCTGATTGGTTAATGCCGGGGCGGTGACGTTTTGCCCGCCAGTGATTTTTGCTTGACAGGAAGCCATAATTCTGGTATTATAATACCAGAATAGAAATATGGCAGAGCTTTTCAATATCTCGGATGCGGCGCGTATCGGTCTGCATGCGGTGTTGTTATTAGCCCAGCAGCCCGACGAACGGCTGACTATTAATGAACTTGCCGCGGCGCTCGGTTGTTCTACTGCCCATCTGGCGAAGATACTGGCGCAACTACAGCGGACTGGGTTTGTTAAAGGTAAAAGTGGTCCGAATGGTGGTTACCAACTTGCCCGATCAGCAGACCAAATTTCGCTGCTGGAGGTTTATCAGGCGATTGAAGGAGAGGTCTTGGCGGCAAGGTGTCCGTTTGCAGTGCCGGTTTGCGACGGCGGTGGTTGTCCGCTGGGCACCTTTTTTCAGTATCTCAACCGGCAGGTAATTAGCCGTTTGAGCCGTCAGAAACTGAGCGAAGTCAAACTCAAATTTGGAGGTAAAGATGGGCAAAAAAAGGAAGATAATAAAGATCGATGAGGAGAAATGTACGGGATGCGGTTTATGCATTCCCAACTGTCCGGAAGGGGCTTTGCAGGTAATCGATGGTAAGGCGCGATTGATCTCGGATCTGTTCTGTGATGGTCTGGGTGCCTGTGTGGGCACCTGTCCGGAAGGGGCACTGACCATTGAGGAACGGGAGGCTGAGCCTTACGATGAACGTCGGGTTATGGCAAATATCGTCAAGGCAGGTGCTAACACGATTGCGGCACACCTGCGCCACCTGAAGGAGCATGGTGCTGAACGTTATTATCAGGAGGCGGTGGCTTATCTGCGAGAGCACCGGATACCGATTCCGAAGGAAAATTTCACATCCCTACCCTGTGGTTGTCCGGGGACCGCGGTGCAGAGTATGACGTCAGCAGTAGATGCCGAGGAGATCCGGGACACGCGACCATCCCGGCTTAGCAACTGGCCGGTGCAACTGATGCTGGTACCGGTGAATGCCCCTTATTTTAACAACGGTCAGCTGGTCATTGCTGCGGACTGCGTCGGTTTTGCCCAGCCGGATTTTCACGAGTGTTTCTTAAAGGGTAAGGTGCTGTTAGTCTGCTGTCCGAAACTGGATGATGCCCAGTTCTATGTGGAGAAGTTGACCAGGATATTGCAGGAGAATAAAATAATTGCGCTGACTGTGCTGCATATGGAAGTACCCTGCTGTTTCGGGCTGATGGCGATTGTCCGGGAGGCGCTGAAATTGAGCGGTAAGAATATACCGTTAACCGAGTTTACTATTAGAATCGATGGTAGAATTAAGGAGTAGTTATATGGAGATGTTCTGTTACCAGTGTGAACAGACCGCGAAAGGAACCGGTTGCACGGTTCAGGGGGTGTGCGGTAAAGAACCGGTTGCCGCGAATCTGCAGGATCTCCTGATCTATGCGGTCAAAGGTATTGCCCAGTATGCGCACCGGGCGCGGCAACTAGGGGCTACGGACCAGGAGATCAACCACTTTACGGTTGAGACGTTATTTTCCACAATTACGAATGTCAATTTTGATCCTGAGCGACTTAAGATGATGCTCGACCGTGCTTATGAGTTAAAGGTAAAGGCGGAAAAACTTTATCAAGATGCCTGTACCAAAAAAACCAGAAAACCGGAAAGATTAACCGGACCAGCCAGGTGGGAGCCAAAGCCGGATATTGACGGACTTGTGGCACAGGGAAAGGCGGTGGGTATCGTTAAACGACACGAGTCCTTTGGTGATAATATAGCGGACCTTATGGATTTAATCCTTTTCGGTTTAAAAGGGGCAGCAGCTTACACCGACCACGCCGCAATCTTAGGCAGGGAGGATGAAAGCATCTATGCTCAGTTTCACGAACTCTTGGACTATTTGGCGGGAGAGAGATTTGATACCGAAGAACTTTTCAATCGGTCGCTGAGCGTCGGGGAGTTGAACCTGAAGGTGATGGAACTACTGGATGGGGCAAACACCAGTGCCTACGGTGAACCGGTGCCGACACGGGTGCGTGTGACGCCGGTGCGGGGTAAGGCGATATGCGTTTCTGGACATGACCTGCGGGATCTGACAGCGCTACTGGAGCAGACAAAGGATAAAAATATCAATGTCTATACCCATGGTGAGATGTTGCCGGCGCACGGCTATCCAAAGTTGAAGGCTTATAAACATCTGGTCGGTAACTTCGGTTCTGCCTGGCAGAATCAGCAGCGTGAGTTTCCACTTTTTCCGGGCGCGATTTTGATGACTACTAACTGTTTACAGCGGCCCCAGGAGAGTTACAAGTCAAGAATTTTTACTTCCGGTTTGGTTGCCTGGCCCGGGGTCAAGCATGTCACAAGAGATGATTTTTCACCGGTAATCGAGACGGCGCTGAAACAGCCGGGATTTACTACCGAGGGGCTGGATCATTATATTACGGTTGGGTTTGCCCGGGCTACCCTTTTGTCTCAGGTGGAGTTGATTATTGAGATGCTTCAGACTCAGAAGCTCAAGCACATCTTTGTGATCGGCGGCTGTGATGGTGCCAAGCCAGGCAGGAATTATTATACTGATTTTGCCCAGATGGTGCCGGGTGACTGCATAATGATAACGATGGCTTGCGGTAAATATCGGTTTAATAAACTGGAGTTTGGAACAATTGAGAGTCTACCCCGGTTGTTAGATGCCGGGCAGTGTAATGACAGTTATTCGGTAATTCAGTTTGTCCTCACCTTAAGCAGTAAACTGGGAGTGAGTCCGAACGAGTTGCCGGTATCTTTTATCCTTTCCTGGTATGAACAGAAAGCGGTGGCGGTGCTTTTGACCCTGCTTTACCTCGGAATCAGAGATATCCGGCTCGGACCTTCGCTACCCGCGTTTCTGACTCCGACACTGGTGCAGGCACTTCAGGAGCGCTTTAACATTATGCCGCTTACGACACCGGCTGAAGACCTGAAGGCAATACAGATGTAAACTTAAGGACTGACAACCACCTTTGCGGTTAAGACCTGCTTTTCACTTGCCAACCGGACGAAATAAACACCGTTACTGACTAATCGCGGAGCGAGTTCAATTGTGCCTTCCGGTGCTACGATGCGCCGTGTGTAGATCGTTCTCCCCGCGGCATCAAAAATTGTCAGGTCGCCGGCTTTGGCTGTACCGAGTGAGTAATTGATCTTTAGCCTTCGGTTACGGGCGGGATTCGGAATATGGAGATAACCCAAGTTGAGTTTACCGGTAGTACCGGCAACTGCGGAACGTTCAGTTGGCAGTGGACTGGCAATACCAGTACCGGGCACATAACGCCAAACTTCACAGGTTTTATTGCCTTTTAGTGCAAACAGAACTCCATTCCGCCAGCAGGTGATGTCACCACCGTCTTTGACCCTTTTCTTAACTCCGGTTGTGCCAACAGTGGGGATGGTGTCCAGTTCAATCCAGGAGTCACCCTCAGGGAAGTATCGCCAGAATTCTGAGGTGTTGCCGCCCTTGAGCGCAAGAATTGAGTTAAACGCCCAGGTTGCAGAGCCACCATCTTTTGAGCGTTTACGAGTCAGCATCGTCGGGCTACTAACCGGCATTCCGGTAAGCGGGGTCATCTGCCAGGCACCCAGTAGCAGATCGTAGCAGTAGAACTCATGATACTTGCCTTTGTGCGCAAATAGACTCGCCTCGCCGTCGGAAACCAACCAGGAGCCCTGCGCCCATTTTCTCAAACCAGGTGCAGTGGGCAACTCTTCCCATTCCTGACGAAGGATGTTGTAGCGGTAGAACTCATTTCTTGGACCTTTAAGGAGATAGATATAACGAACCCCCATGTCGTTGACACACTCCATGTCACAACCGACCTTAACCTTACGTATCCCAGGTACATCTGGTAACTGCTCCCATTCATTGTTGTAGCAGTTATGGCGCCAGAAACCGCTGGTGTTATTGCCTTTGAGCGCATAGATATAGCCATTGTGATCAGAGCAGGCGGTGGCACCCTTGCCCGGTTTTTTCCCCTCTCTGCCGTCGGGCCAGTGAGGAAGTGAGTCCCAGGTGTTATTCAATGGGTTATACCGGTAAAAATCGGCAGATTTGTTGCCCTTGGCAATATAAATCATGTCAGTAACCGGGTCAGCAACGATAAACCCGCCACCGCGAACCGCTCGGCCACTGGGATAAGCAGGAGCCGGTTCGACCTCACGCCAACCTTCAGGCCAGTTAGGACGATCGAGGACCTTAAAGACCGCGGCTACCGTATCATTGCTTGGATTGGTATCAGTTGCTAAATATACCGAACAGCGCGCAGTGTGTGCGCCCAGGTTGCGCAGTCGATAACTCTGGAATGTTACAAGAGCAGTCCGTCCCGCATCAACCGTTACCACTTTCGGATTCTGATAGACAGTGGTATTTCCCCTTTTTATAGAAAACACCACCGAGAACATTTCGCTGACACTGCCCAGATTTGCCACCTCTGCTTTCGGAGTTACCGGATTGATGGTGTCAACTACACCGAGCGGAGCGAGGATTCGTACCGCGGCGACATCGTGTTTTGGACCGCTTTGCGGTCGCGGATGCCAGAAGCCGATCCAGGCACGGTAATTACCACCAGTGGCATAGCCAATCGTAGTTTGATGAAAACTGCCGTAACCGATATAACTACCACTGGTGGCTTTCACCCCGCCGGCATCAATTACCCATTCGGGCAGGCGGTAATTCTGTGCTGATAGCGCGGTTAATCCTATAAGGATTATTGAAAGTGTCGAGCGCCGGATGTTATTATTCATCTTCCACCTCCGTTCCCGGTTTTCAGAGTTACCGGACCGGGGGTGCGCTGGGTTGAGTTGCCTTTACCGCCGGCACCGCCAGGTCCGCAGGTGCTTCGGGTGCAACTGGAAAACGCAGGTGCTCATCACCTTTTCTCAGTCCGATCACCCGGTAGAAAAATCCCGCGCTGGATTTGCCATTCTGCAGTTCATAGACATCAAAACCGGTGGCGTCAGTTTTGACATAGACACCATTACACTCATCGGCCAGGGTTACGAACACCAGTAGAGGCCGGTCTTGAGTTACCGCGACACAGTCCAGAAACAGTGGATCAAGATTGACCCGGCAATGGCCATTCACCAGCCGGGCAGAGCCAAAGTCCTCAAAGTAGGGCTGGGGTGATTCCGGAGCAAAAAGTACCCGTTTGCCCGCGCGGGTGTTCATAATTGTTGATTTATTCCCGTCACTGAGGATGCCGTATCTGGTCCCGGCGTGATGATAGGCGATATAGGCATACACGGTATCGGTTCCGGTGCCATAGGTGCGAAAATAACCACCGCCCCGGTTGCCGGTTAAATTTCGTGCCAGACCATAAACGCCGATGGTTGAACCATTGAACGCACCCCCACAACCACTGGCAAGGGTATAGACCGTATCCTGAATGCCATTGCCCATTGAGGCAACACCGGTACCGGTGGCACTGCTGGCATAGCCGAAAAGTCCAAAATCCTTAGCAGAAAATGTGCCCCCAGAACCACTGGTTAAATAGACTAAGGGGTCGTTATTACCACTGCCACCGATCGCGGTTCCTTTTAAGTGGGAGTTGTGTCCCCGGACACCGAAGTTGGAATCACCCTGAACTCTGCCGAAGACCCCGGCGTTGCTGTTGCTGTTTGATTGACCGTAGAGTGCAGCACTGCCCGTGACGCCACTAGCATAAGCGGCAAACTGCCCCTGTGCCCAACCGTTTCCTGAGATGTAGAAGTTGGCACTGCCCTGCAGGTTATTCTGATTATAGATGAACTGGTGGGCATGTCTGCCATCAAGCATATCCGCATTGTCCGCTCTTGCCGATTGGATGCTGTAGGGCATTGAGGTGATCTCAGTGCGGGGTAAAAGCACCTGGCTATTAACCGTTAATTGAAACCAGCGGCGCAAGCCAAGCCGGAAAATCGTGGTGTCCGCCTCGGCAAGTTGCAGTTTGAGGTTAAAAATTCCCTGCTGGACTGAAACCGGATTGAGTATCCACTGTTTAAGCAGGTTCCCGCCGTTTTCCGAATCATAAATACCGATGCCCATTGACACATTGGCATTAATCGGGTTGCCAGTTGGGTCGGTCAAGTAGCCCTGATAGTTGAGGAACATCGGCACGCCATCCTGAAACCCAATTTCAGCCCTGGGTTGCATTGGCAGGTCGGTGGCAAAGATAAAACCAGCCATCACGACCAAAATTACTGATAATAATTTTATCATTCTTTTCCTCCTTCTTTTTAAAATAAAATCTTACTTACCTCTTGTGCTCCTTCCCCCTTCGTTTACATTATACTTAAACCCAGGCAGTTTGTCAACAGGTTTAACTAATTCAGTTTTCAAAATATTTTTGTTTTTCTGAGCCGTAAACTGTCAGGCACTTTTTTATAATTTTATAAGGCAAATTCCAACTTTGTTATAAACCCAAAGCAAATGGGTTTGTTTACCAAACGCACAGAACACTAATAATATCTATTTATAAGCATACATTAAAGGACTGTTTTGATTGGTTATTTTGTTTTTAAGTCTTTGATTTTGTTTATGTTATATTAATTTTTTTATCTTAACCCACCGGGCAGTATAGAGGACGGTGGTAGATATCGTTTTGAAGGGGGTTATATTTAGGGTTGGTGTTGCGGTTGGAAGTTTGGTTTTGGGGTTGGTTTTTGTCATCCTATTGATGGGAGCAGTTGAAGTTGTCTTTGCCTTGGTTTTCAGCGGGGTTTAGTTTTGGGCATCGGTAAGGGTTGTCATACTGATTGGTGGAAGGGCAGTAGTGGCGGTAATTTGAGCAATTGTATGTGTGGTAGTGATGGCGTTTTTTCAGGTCTCAGGTTCAGAGACGATTTCGACCCGGAACTGCCAGCCATAGGACTGGAATCCGACCGCACGGGCGGTTGCGATCGAGGCGATGTTGCGTTCTGAGGTAATGTAGACCGGAATTTTGTTTTGCTGCAAGACCGCCTGGGTAGCATAGGAGAGCGCGGTTTTGCCGTAACCTTCTCGACGTTTAGCAGGGATGGTGCCCGGAACGCACATTTCCGCAACCTCCTTGTCTAAGTGTGGAACCTGCCAGGTGCCGGCAACTGAAACTGGCTGGTCTTTGCCAAAAGCGGCATAGCAGGTGCCTTCTTTAATGCTATGGTCAAGGTAACTGCCGTAAAGTCCAACTGCGGAGAGGAGCGGTATGTCAGCAATGGATATCTGGCGGCAGGGATGAAGGTTGTGAAGACGAAAACAGGTCGTGGTGACAAAGAGGATTGGACCGGATACGCTGGCAAGGCGATGTTTTAGTCCGAGTGTGTGAGCAACTACATTGAGGAGTTGCTGTTGTCCCTGCGGAGTATGGAATTCGCCGAGTGACATTCTGTTGGTCTGGTTGCGGACTGGGATTTCCAGTTTGTGCTGGACCGAGATGATACAGCGGTTGCCGGTGGCAATCAGGTAAAGGGCAAAGGTGTTGTGGTAGTTGATCTCGGGCTGATCACGTCGGTCCGAGGGGGCAACAACTACCGTGCCTGGGCTGACTTTGGTAAGGTCGCAGTCCAGGTAACGGGAGAAGAACTCATCGAGGATCGCCCTGACCGATCGCATCAACCGGTTTTATTCTTGGTTTTTTTTCTTATCAAACAGATCAAGGAATCGGTCTTCATAGAGCGGGAAAAGTCCCCAACGGTCCAGTTCCTCTTTGAGTTCTTTTGCCTTAGAACGGTCGCGCTGTGCCTCTTCAAACAGTTTTTCAATATGAGCCATCAGTTCGTGAGGTTCGGGTTGTTCTGACGGCGGCGTTTCTTCGCCGGGTTCGTGTTCATCAGCGGGTTCAGGGGAGCGGCGCAGGGTATCAAGCGCTGCAGCAACCCGACGTTCAAATTCGCCCATCATCCGGTCGGCTTCGCGGATCCGTTCGTCAAGTTCGGTGGTGTCAATTGTGGTGTTTAGGATCTTGCAGAAGACATCAATGATTGCTTTGGAGGCTTTTGGGTTGGGGGCTTCAATTGCGTACTGGGGCATAGTGGCAAGGAAACTGGCAGCCGGGATAGCCCGGGATTTGGCAAGTCCGAGCAAAAGGCCGTTGAGGCCGGAGATCCTGCCCTCTTTTAAAGGCTCAATACCGAGGTTGATAAACCGCTGGCGCAGGGCGGAATCGGTGGCGACCCCGAAGACCTGGGTCGGGTGGCGGTAACTCATTGGGGTGGCAAACGCAGCACCGGTAAATACTGTGTCGACACCGGCTCCCTGGGCGATGTCAAGGAGTTCACTGGCAATTCTTATTCCCGGTTCACCGCCAATCTGTGCTTCGCCTTCAAAGATGAACAGCGGTGGTTCATTAACATAGAAGATTATTTGACGGGGCGGGTGTGGGATGGTGCCGATGCCATCTTCAACCTCAATTGCATCAGGCAGGAAATAAGGGGTGGCGTCAATTTCCGCATAGGGTTCGCCATGGAGTTTCATCCGCAGATAACTGGCGGCAAGAATGCCAACATGCCCCATTCCGGGCCAGCAGGCGATGAGCACCGGTGCCTGGTATCTTTTCGGCGTGTAGTATTTTATCGGCATAGTATTATCATTTTAGCGAAAAAATAATTCTTATCAACCAATTTCATCATCAGATGGCTAAACGGTGGTGAGGAGGCAGTTTCAGCCTTGACCCAGCCGCTGAAAGAAGGCAAGCGCGACCGCGCTGACCTCTTTTATCTTCAAAAGACGGGCAAGGACATAGTAGAGGAAAATGCCGATTGTGCCTGTTACGAGCAGTTCTAAGAGTTTTAGAGGGAAGTGGGTCGGAAAAGGGAGTTGTTCAAAGGTGTGGGCGATAAGTGCGGTAGCAATGCCGGCAATCAACGCGGCAATCAGGGTACGGAAAAAAACTGAGGTCGTGTGGCGGCGAAAAAGTTCTGGTTGACTGCGCGTGAGTAGGAGATAGAGTAGTACGAAGTTCAAAAACTGGGTTAGCGAAGCAGTAAGGGGGAAGGAGCGAAAACCGATAATCCGCATTAGAAAGAGGTTGATCAGGATGTTAGCGGTGACGACGATTATGGCAACTACGGTTGGGGTTCGGGTGTCGCCGGTAGCATAAAAACCGCTCGCACAGTTTCGGGTCGCTGCCGCCGGGAAAATGCCTAAAGAGTATAGAGCGAGCGCCTGGGCGGTAAGGCGGGTGTCAAGCGGAGTGAACCGGCCGTGTTCATAGAGCAGTCGAACAAGAGGTTGGGCAAGGACAAGGAGAAGCACCGCCGCAGGTATCGTGAGCACGGCAACCAGATTTAATCCGTGATTAAATTGGTCGGGGTCAATTTTGTCCGTGGCGGTGTGAGTCAGTTGTGCAAGAGCGACCGTGCCGATCGCCACGCCGAAAAGTCCGGCAGGCAGGTGCTGAATCCGGTAGGCGTAACTGACCCAGGTTATTGAACCCGTGGGCAGGAAGGTTAATAAAAAGGTGTTGATCAAAAAGTTGACCTGCCAGGTGGCAAGTCCTAATAGCATCGGTAGCCAGCGGCGAAAAACTTGACGCAGTTGTGGGTCGCGAAAATCCAATGCCAAAGTGTAGCGAAAGCCAAAGGCACGTACTCGGGGTAACTGGATTAAAAACTGGCAAACCGCACCGATAGTAACGCCGTAAGCCATGGCGAGAATCTCAGGGTGTCCGAGTTTAGTAAAGATGGAGTAGGTGGCAAGGGGAAAGAGTGCGGATAGGATGTTGAATGCTGCTGGAGCCACCGCTGGAGTAAAGAAACTGCCAGAAGCGTTAAGGATGCCCATTGCCCAAGCAGCAAGGGCAACAAATAAAAGGAAGGGAAACATAATTCTGGTGAGGGTGATGGTGAGAGAAAGTTTTTCGAAATCAGGCCGATACCCCCAGGCAACCAGTTTGACAATATAGGGCGCAAAGATGATGCCCGCGATAACTAAGGTGGTGATAACAAGCAGGATGGCGTTGAACGTATTCGCGGCAAAATACCAGGTTTTCTTTTCGTCCCCCTGTCGCAGGCTCTGGACAAAGGTTGGGATAAACGCTGCGGATAGAGCACTTTCAGCAAAAAGGTCGCGGAAGAGGTTGGGAATGCGGAAGGCGACATTAAATGCGTCGGTGGTGACGCCGGCGCCGAAGAGATAGGCAAAGACCGACTCGCGCACGACACCGAGAAGCCGGGAGATCAGAGTGCCGATAGTGAAGAGTCCAACCCGCCGGGTGAAGCGAGCAGAACTTATGTCAGTGTTAATAGGCATAGCGGAGTATAATCACAGATCGGCGTAAATGCAAAAAGAGCGGTTCTTTATTAGCAAGAAAAAGGCAAGGGTAAACAGACTGTTCAAAAGTCAATAGCGATTTATCTACAAGGAGTAAGTTAGGAACGGGTATTAGGCTTACGGCTAAAAGATAAGCATTTCGTTCGCGATAACCGGAGAGAGGTGAGCAGATTAAACTTGACAGCGATAGGGAAAATCTTTATCATTAGTTAAAGGAGCCTGTTAATGTTTAAGCAAAATAAAGGTTTCACGCTCGTGGAGTTGTTGGTGGTTATCTTAATTCTAGGGGTGCTGATGGGAATGTCCGTACCGCGGTTTGCGGGTATCAGACAACAGGCGAGGATAGCGGCGATGAAAATTAATCTGCACAATGTGCAAACTGCAATTGAGATCTTTCACCAGGAGTTTGGCTATTATGCAGAAGACTTTTATGAGGATGGTTATGGCTGTGTGTTCCCCGGGGGGGAGTATGATGTTAGAATAGGGAAGTTGCCCACCAACCCTTGGAACGGCAAAGAGATGGACCCAGATGAATTCAATCCTGAGGATTACGATGATATTACCGAGGTTGCCAACAAAGATGAGTATGGTCCCAATGATGTTTACGGTTATGACCCAGGAAACATAATTTATAAGGTGTATGACCCCCCTGGTTCGGCGTACCCGACCAATTATGGACTTTTGGGTATTGACCATAGCGGTTGTTCAATCCGGGATTTCACCCCAGATGGCGATGCGGTGATTTTTGTCTTGCACAATTAAAGGTGGGTAAATTATGAGACGAAAACAGTTGACAATGGGTTGTAATAAATCTATAATTAACATTATGCCCAGCGGTTTTGGGTACACGCAGGGGTTTACCCTGGTTGAACTGCTGGTGGTCATTTCTGTTCTGGGAATTCTCCTTGCCTTTCTTGTACCGACGATGATCTCCCGGGTCGCAACCAATGCCCGGCGCACTGTAACTCAGCAGGAGATGAATGTGCTCCGCGAAGCGATTATGGGTAATCCAGACCTGCGCGTCGGTGGCGAGATCGCAGGGTACGGATTTAAACAGGATGTCGGCAGGTTGCCGCGGGATCTGGTGGAACTGGCAACCAGAAATCCGTTTGAGGGTATGTATGCTCCAAGGATGTATGTGGGAAAGGAGACGCTGCCAGCTTGGGATCCCTACATCAAACGGGGATGGAACGGACCTTATATCCGTGAGGATGGGCAGATGGGTTATCTATATGATGCCTGGGGAACCGAATATCGCTTCTTGGTGGAAAATAACGAGACAGTAGGTTTGGTGAGTGCTGGGCCAGACGGACTTTTCTGGGGTCAGCCCGGCGCAGTAAAAAATGATGACATAAGAGTCAGATTTTAAGGGGGGGAGAGTGAAAAGCAATGGCAAGGATAGCGGGCTAACCCTGATTGAACTGCTGGTTGTGATTATGATTCTCAGCCTGATTCTTACCGCGGCGATTCGAACCTGGGATGTTACCTTAGAACGGGGTAGATTTGAGCAGACCCGACAGAAACTCGACCGCCTTGCCAAAGTTATTAGCGGTGACCCGGATTATGTTGTCGAAGGGATGAGAGCGGATTTCGGCTTTGTCGGTGATATGGGAGCTTTGCCGAGGAGCCTGAGTGACCTTACCACCAAGCCCAGTTGGGTAACTCCCCCGGAGAGCAGTCGCTGGCGCGGACCTTATATCAAATCAACGTTTTCGGAGTCGCCAGAGGGCTATCGTATAGATGGTTGGGGGGACACGATAATTTTTAGCCGAGACAGTCTTTTCCTAAGGAGTTATGGTGGAGGAGGTTTAGTCGACCGGCAGAAATGGCTAACAAGACCGCTGGGTTACAGTTTAAATGATTTACTCCACAATTTGGTTACCGGAATCGTTCTGGATCAGCGAGGGGTACCCCCACCGGATACACTTTTACCCCGTCTGGTAGTGCAGTTAGAGTATCCACGCCAGGGTGTTTTATACCGGGATTCTTATACCCCGGCAGCCGGAAGTAACGGAATGTTTGAGTTCCGGGATGTCCCGCAGGGAGTTCAAATACTCAGGGTTATGTTCTGGTATTATTATCCGCCGCCACCACGGTGTGATACCGTTGTAAAGAATGTGGTGGTTTTCCCGCGCGCTGGGGCGCGAGGTATTGAGGTTAGATTAAATTTAGATTGGAATAACCCGTGAGGTGTAATATGAAAAAGCCGTTCAATGGGTTTACCCTGATGGAACTTTTAGTGGTTTTGCTGATCATCGGGATTTTAAGCACAGTGGCACTACGTACGATTGATGCAACCCGGGACCGTTCTCTGTTTGACCAGACAACCAAGGAGATGCGGGAGTTGGTGAATGCAATGGTGGGTAATCCAGAGATTACTGCTAATGGTCATCGGATTGATTTTGGCTTTTTTGGTGATATGATGAGATTGCCCAATGATTTACGGGAACTGGTGGAAAATACTACCAATTCTCCCAACTGGCATGGTCCTTATCTCCGGCGCGAGCTTCTCCAAGATTCCATCGGCTATCAGTTTGATGCTTGGGGAAATCCGTACACTTACAACTCAGTCACCGGAACAATCGCAACTCTGGGCAACGGCAAGTTTCCAATGACGATGAGAGTAGTTGATTCAATTCCCCATTTGACGAACAACACCATCACCGGTAATATTACTGATGCAGAAAACAATCCTCCGGGCGAGAAGGCCCCAACCGTGGGGGTTTATCTGTATTTACCAAACGGGACCGTCTATTTCACCCGGCCAGATGCAGGTGGTTATTATGAATTTACGCCCGCGACACATGGTCCTATTCCGGTCGGACATCACAAGATTACCGCGAAGCGCCCGGGTGGTGATTCAATTGTTAAGTGGATTACTATTGTGCCGCGGAGTAAGTCAATTATTGATTTTCGTTTTACCAAGTCTTTTCGGAACTACCTGCAGATAGTCGGGGCACCGGTACTTTCCGGTGACAGTTCCGGCTTTACCATAAAAATAGTAAACCCGGGCGGTGATCCTGATACCGTGAGATGGATTAAGTTTCAGGATGCTCCGGATAGTGCGTATATGACCTGGCTGTACATCCGCAATCACGAGCAGCGACAATGGGAATATAATCCGCGACCGGGAAAGGGAGATTCCTTTAACATTATGCCCTCGTTTTTGGTCGTTCAACCGAACAGCGAAGAGATCGTTGAATTCAGTTTTTACAACTTTACCAAGACACCTACCGGTGGTGACAAAAGAAACATCTTTAATGAGTTGTTTAGATTGCGATTTAGCGATGGCTCGGAATTTAATGTCCGGCCGCGATGAGATTTTGACATAAGGAGGCAAATTGGCAACTAAAGTCTTTGGCGGGGGTGGTAAAGGCACCCTGTGTATTGATATCGGCTCCAATTCGGTGAAATTTGTCAAACTGGAGGGTGGTAGGGTTTTAGATTACGGCTTGAAAGAGATCGGCGAGGCTTTTGATGTGCCCTCCATTTTGCGGGAGCTGATCAAGGATTATCGGCCACGGGAGGTTTATACCTTCGTTTCCGGCCCCTCGGTGAGTGTACGTCAGGCACCGTTCCCCAAAATGAACCGTCGAGAACTCAAGGATGCGATACTACTGCGTTTGGACAAATATTCCCCATTTACACTGGATGAGGCGATTTTTGACTTTAAGACCCTTGGACCGGTACGCGAGGCGGGAGCAATCAAAGACAATGTGATGGTTATTGCTGCGCGCAAGGATATTGTTTCCGATCACATCTCCACCTTGCGTAAGGCAGGGTTAGAACCTTCAGCGATCAGTGTTGTGCCCTTTACCCTACACGCGGCAGCAAGGAAATTCGGGCGGGTAAAGCCTGATGAGACGATCTGTCTTTTGGACATCGGGGCGGAATTTACCGATATGGTATTTATGAAAGGAGAGCGGCTGGATTTGGCACGTACTGTTACTGCCGCCGGGAATGCGATTACTGAAGCAATGACCGTGGCTATCACTACTGAAGAAGGTCAGTTGGCGCTGGATGCCTATGACGCAGAGGAACTAAAGCGAAAGTACGGTATTCCACCGGAGGATTCCACAGAGCGTTTGCCTTCCGGGATTATGATCAAACGGCTGTCGATACTCCAGCGGCCGGCTTTAGAGCGATTTATTGCCGAAGTCAACCGTTCCCTTGATTATTACCGCCGGGAGTTCGGAGAACAGAAGATCGATCGGCTACTGATCTGCGGTGGAACCGCGGCATTGAAAGGGTTAAGGGAGTATCTCCAGACAAGTCTGGGCATACCAACCGAGGTCTTCGATCCGTTCAAGGATTTTGGATTGTATAAGAGAGGAGTGACACCAGAGGAGGAAATCGGTCACCGGCTGGTAGCGGCACTCGGGTTGTATTATGACCATACCGCGGTTGATCTGTTACCGGTGGAGATGAAAGCCGGTCAGTACATTGCCCGGGACATCAGGATGATGACGGTTGGTGGGATATTCTGGGCGGGGTTGCTGATACTGGGTTATATCTTGGTTGCGGGTTGGTCAGGAATTTCCCGGGCTGCGGTTATGCGATTGAGAAACGAGATTAAGGCGACTGAGGAACAGAATCGGACCTATTTTGAATTGGAAAAGGAGATTGCCGATTTAGAGGCAAGACAGCGGGCATTGACGGGTGTTGTTGGCGAGGTTATGCCGGCAGTACCGGTGATGGCAAAGGTATCAACGATAGTTCCTTTGAATATCCAACTGAACACATTTACCCTGAGTAACCGGACGAATATCAAGTTGACCGGTGTGGTCAGTGGCGAGCCACATCTTTTAGATGTCGACTTGGCACAGTTTTTAATCGACCTCGAGCGCAGTCCACTTTTTAAGCAGGTGCAGTTAGTTTCCAAGAACCGTAGTAGCCTGCAGGGTGAGACGGTTCTGGAATTTGAAATCCAGTGTGTTACGGAGTAGACTATGAAACTAATTGAAAGAAGGGTAGTTCTCATCGGAATAGTTATTTATGTCGTTTTGGGGATCGGCTTTTGGTTTCTGCTTTATCAGCCAAGGTTAAATGCCCGGCAGAAAACTGTTGCTGAGATAAAGGAGTTGCAGAAACAACTGGATGAAACCAAGGCACGGATTGCCCAGATGCCCAAATTAAGAGCGAAGAAAGAGCAGTTGGGGATGGAGATAGCCGGCATCTGGGAGCGGGTCGTTCCCCGTTCAGAGATGCTGGGACTTTTCCGGCAGCTGGCACAGGAGGCAGAGCGCCAGCGGGTACGTTTTTTAGAGGTCGCTCCCCCCGGTTTGGATACGCTTTTGGAAGAGGAGGGGCCGAGTGCCCAAGTTCGGCCGGTACCGTTTATGGTAACGGTTCAGGGACGGTACTTGGATATCGGCCGGTTTGTTGAGGGTCTTGCACAGTACCCATATTTCGTGCGCGTTCCTGATTTTGATATCAATGCTCGTGAGGATATCCGGCCAGAGGTCGAGGCTAAGATGCTGGTTAATATCTATGCGTCCAGTCTGGCGGGCAGGAGAGGTTTGTGAGACGAATTATTATTTTGGTTGTTGTCGTCGCGATGGTAGTGCTGGGGGCCGTGCTCTTTTTACGTAAGCCGAAAGCCAGTTCAGCTAGTTCAAAGAAAAAGACCACGCAGACAGAATCGGCTTCAGCCACCGAGCAATCAAAATCTCGGGGACGCAGCGCGGGCAAAACAGCAGGCAGGGTTAAAGCAAAGACCAAAGAGGAGCGTGCGGCAGAACGAAAGCGTATCCGCCAAGAGGAGAAGCGAAGAAGAAAAGAGTTGAAGCGGCGGGAACGGGAGAGAAAGCGGATGCTGAAGTATGCGCGTAGTCGTCGGGGCAAAAGAAAAACCGGAAGGAAGGGTACTTACTATGTAGTTAAGGCGATAGTCTCGTTAGGGGACGAGAGTTATGCCCTGATCGATAGTCGCCGGGTTCGAGTTGGTGATGTGGTAATGGGAAGAAAAATTGTAGCAATTCAGTCCGACCGGATCGAGGTAGAGGCATTTGGACGTCGTACTACGATCAGGGTGGGAGAGAGTCTATTGCCAATGAGTTATTTTACTAGGAAAAGTGGAAGAATTTAAAAAAGAGAAAGGAGTGTTGTGAGGCAGAGATTTTTAGTAATTTTAGCACTGGTAGTGGCGGTGCTGGCGGTCGTTACCCTGGTTCGATCAAAACCTTCAGTTGCCCCTCAGATTATTACAAATGAAGTGACAACCGAGGTTACGAGACGGGCTAAAGGTAAGGCAGCCAAATTGAAATCGAGGGTTCAAGAGGCGGTAGCACCGCTGACCACGCCGAAGGACTTTTCCTCGCCGGTTTATACCGAACCGATTGAATGGGGTAGTGATCCATTCGTGCGTGACTGGATGCTGATGAGTGAGGTCGCTAATCTTAATCTTAGGGCAATCACAGTAACCAGTGATGGTGGTAGTGCCCTAATCAATGACCAGATAGTCCAAGCTGGTGATTTAATCAGTGGTAAAAAGGTGGTAAGTATTGAACCCGACCGGGTAACGCTGGAACAGGGTGGTAGGACGTTTACTTTGATATTGGGGGAGTAAAGTATGAAAAACACAAAAACAGTTTTTGTCGCAGTAATTTTTTCTCTTTTCGCCGCAGGTATTATTCAGGCACAAGTAGTCGTTAAGGATGTCGCGGTAGATAAACTGCTGGATGGGGTGCGAGTGTCGATCGCGTGCATTGGCAATCCCAATATTAGTTCGTTTGTTACCCAGGATCCGCCGGCTATTGTGATTGACATTATGGATGCGAGTGCACGGCTGACACAGGAAAGGATTGTTTCTTCTTACTATCCGGTAACCGCAGTAACAGTTAAGCCGAGTGAGGCGATAAATGGAGTACGGGCGACCATTATGCTCAAAAATATGATGCGTCATAAAGTTACTAATGAGAACGGGGTGATTGCGGTTCAGGTTGGCACACAACCACTACCGCCACCACCGGCGCCGATGCCGGAAGACCAGTTCAGCGGAAAGCCGTCCCTGACACTTTTAGTTCAGGATGCTGAGGTTACCAGCGTTTTACGGATGCTTGCTCGCCAGTTCGACCTTAACCTGATGGTAACCCAGGATGTAAAGTCAGTAGTCAGCGTGAGATTGAATGAGGTACCGTTGCGGTCTGGTCTGGAAGCGCTGGTGAAAGCCGCGGGGTGTAATATGGTGGAGGATCGAACCGGTGTGTTGATTGTGAAGCCCTTGAAGAAGGAGATGTACGGAGAGCTACAGACGCGGGTATTTAATTTGGATTATGTTGAGGCCGATGACGCACTTAAGGCGATTAAGAAGACGCTGTCACCGTTAGGAGAGGCGGTTCAAGGGTTCCGCCGGGTGGGGACCAAGGGCGGTGGTATGGAACGGAGTGCGGTGTTAGTGGTAAGTGATGTTCCCGAAGCATTAGAAGAGGTGGCGAAGGTAATTGCGGAGTTAGACCGTCCGATGGCCCAAATTGCTATTGAGGCGAAGTTTATTGAAACTACCCGTTCATCCCAAGACCGGTTCGGAATTGACTGGACACCGGTTGCATCATTCAGCACCGAGTTACCCGAGATTGGTGATGAAGTGGCTGTTCCTGTCATTATCAAGGAGATGCTGGTCGGCAAGATTTCCTTTTCTCAATTTACCGCGGCTATTGAGTTGGTGATGTCCCGAGGCAGGTCGCGGGTACTTGCCAATCCGAGGACAGTCACACTGGATAATCAAACCGCATCGGTGAGTATGGGACTGGATGTACCGATTCGTGAGGTTAATAAGGATCCGAATACCGGTGAAATTACTTATACTTGGCGGACACGGTCGATTCCGATAAAAATGGAGGTTACCCCACATGTAACTTCTGACGGAATGATTACAATGAACGTGAAACCATCGGTTTCTGCGATCACCGGCTGGGTCGGTTCGGCAGATGACCGACAACCGATAGTGGCAAAGCGTGAAGCAGAGACACAGGTCAAGGTTGCAGAGGGTGAGGTAGTAGTAATCGGGGGACTGGTGAAGGATGAAGAGACGAAAAATGTCGGTAAAATTCCGTTACTTGGCGACATTCCATTTCTTGGCCATCTATTTAAGAAGACCTCGATTGAGCGGACGAAGAGCGATCTGATGATATTTATCATTCCGCACATTATTAATCCGGAGGGGTAATTTACCCGAGCACTTGATCGTGGAAATGAGCGTGGGTGATAGTTCTCATTACCGTGAATGAATATTGATGAGCTGTTACGTTATGCGGCAAAGTATGGTGCGTCAGACTTACACATAACCGCAGGAAATTCTCCGGTCATCCGGGTTAACGGCCGGTTAAAAAAAATTCCAGGACCAGCACTGAGTGGTGAGGATGCAGAGGCGCTGGTATATTCTATTTTGAACGATGAACAGCGGGACGCAGTAGAACGGAAAAGGGAGATCGACCTTTCATATACCTGGGGGAATGCGACCCGGCGAGTTTTACCTGAGTCACTGACTTTGGAATATATTACTCCGGAGCGGGTCAGGGCAAGGGTTAATGTGTTTTTGGACCTGAACGGGGTGGGTGCGGCTTTCCGGATTATCCCGGCAAAAATCAGGACACTTGAGGAATTACCAGCACCTTCCTCGGTCGCCGAGTTAACAAGGTGCCACTCTGGATTGGTTTTGGTTACCGGACCAACCGGGTGCGGGAAGTCAACAACCCTTGCCAGCATGATTGACCTGATTGACCAGGAGCGGGCAGTGCGGATAATTACCATTGAGGATCCGATTGAGTACATCTTCCAGCCGCACAACTGTCTTATTAGCCAGAGGGAGATCGGTACCCATTCCCAGTCATTTGCTTCTGCATTGCGCGCCTGTCTACGTGAAGACCCAGACGTCATTCTGTTGGGTGAAATGCGAGATCTCGAGACCATCAGCCTTGCTCTGACCGCAGCAGAGACCGGTCATTTGGTGCTTTCTACACTGCATACTAATAATGTTGCGGAGACGGTTGACCGGGTGATTGATGTATTTCCCGCGGACCAGCAGGAGTATGTTCGGCAGGTGTTTGCCAGCGTGGTTCGGGGCATAATTTCTCAGATACTTTTACCTCGCCGTGATGGCCGAGGCAGGGTTGCAGCGATGGAGGTGCTAATCGCCACTCCGGCAATCAAAAATTTGATCCGGGAGGCAAAAATTCATCAGATTCCGTCATTGGTGCAGACCGGCTCCCAGTATGGGATGCAGACGATGGATCAGTGTCTTGAGATACTTTTGAGCCGGAACCTGATTGCGCCGGAAATTGCTTATGCGGTGGCGAATGAGAAAAAATTATTTGTGCCTCCTGAGGCACCGGTTTCGGTGCCCGGTCCAAAGGGGCAGTGATTTGGTTCATTTTTGCCCTACTGGGGCTGGTCTTCGGTAGCTTTTTTAATGTTTGCATCTGGCGGATTCCTCGCGGTGAGTCAATAAATTACCCCCCATCTCATTGTCCCAAGTGTAAGAGACAAATTCGGGTATATGATAATATTCCACTACTCAGTTACATACTGCTCAAAGGAAGGTGCCGTAACTGCGGTCAGCCGATATCACCACGATACCCGGTTATCGAGGTAATAACGGCGTTGCTCTTTGTCGGTAGCTATGCCCAATTTGGTTTACACTGGCAGTTAGTCCGCGTGCTGGTTTTTATCGGTTTTCTCATCGTTCTTGGTGGGATTGATTTTGATCACGGAATTTTACCGGTAAAGTTATCTTTGGCGGGGTCAATTATCGGGTTGCTAACTGCGCTATTACCGGTCTTTGATTTTTCGATAACAGCGGCTTTATGGGGCGGGTTAATCGGCGCGGGTTTTGTCCTTTTTGCTTGGGCGTTGTGGCGCTTTGTGCTTGCCCGGCCCTTTGCTCGACTCGGGGTAAAAAATAGGGAAGGGATGGGCTGGGGTGACCTTCCATTTGCGGGAATGATCGGTATCTTCGCCGGACCAAAGGGAATGACGGTTGGTCTGGCGATAGCGGTCTTTGCCGGTGTTTTTTGGGGTTTACTGGCAAGAGCGATGGGCAGATTCAAGAAGGGACAGGAGATGCCATTTGGCCCTTTTCTTGCGCTGGGAGGAATTATTGGTCTGTTTTTCGGGGGTGGGATAGCAGACTGGTACTGCCGGTTGGTGATCGGTCGTTAGGCTAATCCTCCTGAATGTGAAACTCAACGATATCCCGGTCCCTCAAAATATGTTGCCTTTCTACCCGTTGACCAGAGAAGCCGTAGTTATTCCAGAGCCGGGCATAAGCAAGTTTACGGGCGAAATCCTTGTGTAAATGATATGCCGCATCAATTACCGTTGCCCCGATTTTAAGGACAACCGGGTCTTCAAGATCAGGAGGATGGCCGGGTTTTTTGGTGTAAACCCGGATGATTTTTAACTCCTCAAAGACCCGAGATTTGAACTGCTCTAACCCCTGCCCGGTTACAACCGAGACTAAAATTATTTCCAAATCACTCAGCAATTCTTTTAAAACGGCAAGTCTTGCCGGTGCATCTTGGTCATCCACCTTTGTACCTAGCCGGATAATAGGTTTTACCGAAAACCCATCTTCCTGGTTAAACCCGATTCTGTTTTGTCTCAGTAGTTGCTGTATTTGTTCGGTTGTTTCGAGCACGCTGTCGTCGGATAAATCAATTGTCCAGCAGAGCAGGTCTGCGGTGCGTAGGATATGAAACAGCCAGGTAGGTGAGTCTTGTACCATTGGTGGTGTATCAATCAGTTGAATTTGGATATCTTCAAATGGCATCATACCGGCGAGTGGACGGGTGGTGGTAAACGGATAAGCGGCAACCTCGGTTGCCAAACCGGTGAGCCGGTTAATCAGGGCGGATTTGCCGCTGTTAGGTGCACCAAACACTACCACCTGTCCTGCACCCTGTTTTTCAACCGAATACCAGTCAGTTCTTTTGCCACTGCTTTTGGCTGCGGAGAGTTCCCGTCGTAGTTTGGCAATCCTGGTTTTGATATCCGCCTGCATCTTCTCAGTGCCTTTGTGTTTAGGAATAGTCGCAAGCATCTCCTCAAGACATAGCAGTTTCTCCTCCGGTGTTTTTGCTTGGCGAAACCGTTCTTCAGCCTGTTTATATTCAGGAGTCAAGTTTGCCGGCATTGTGGAGCAGAGCAGTTTTAATTAAAGCAGTTTTTGTTCCGACACATCCATAAATAATAGACCTGAGATCAACTTCGGATAGAAATCAGTTGACTTCTGGGGCATCCTCTCCAATTTTTGGGCGAGTGCCTGCACCTGTTCGGGACGCGTGGGGTTTAAAAACAGCGCTAAGGCAAATTCACCAGAATCAACACGGTTAACGGTATCCTGCCAGTAACGTTCATAGGCGACCACAGATTCTACATCGCCGGGCTTGATGTCAAACACATTTTCAATTACCAGCCGATGGAGAATGGCAACATCCAGTTTTCGGTATTCCGGGGCTTTATCTTTCAATAGACTATCCAGCAGGTTGTGGTCTTTAAGGATTAGAAGATAACTGTGGTTTTTACCCAAGTAAATTATAAAGGCGTGGCGATTTTGGTTTTGTATCAGCGCTGAGTGTGCTGTCTCGTCCGATACCTGCTGGACAGTAAAGAATTGAGTCAGTTGCTTGAGCGCATCCTGCGGGGAGAGTTTTACCGTGCGGAGCAAGCGGTGGGTGGGCAGAATCATCAGACCGGGGTCGGTGATTTTGAAAAATGCCGCGGTCTTGAAGCGCAGTGCGGCGTTTGCCGGCAGGGAAAGTTTTTTCTCCATCTCTTGGCGATAGGTAAGGGCGGTTTCATAACGATGATGGCCATCCGCGATTAAGAGCACCCTTTCTTTGAACAACTGGTACAGAGCATTCACCTGTGCCGGTTCAACCATTCGCCATAATCGGTGAGTTACGCCATACTCATCAACCGCTTGTAACAGCGGTGTTTCAGGAGTTTGGAGCAGACGGTCGATCTCGTCCCTTTCATCCGGATAAAGGAGAAATATCTGTTCATAGTCCTTCTGGGTGGCGCGCAGTAGGTTCAGACGGTCAACTTTAGGTCCGGAATGGGTGAACTCGTGGGGCAGAACCGTGCCCTTCTCAAACTCCTCCACTCGGATTGCACCGATAAAGCCCCGGCGTTTCAGGGCGCGGCTGTCAACAGTGAACTCCTCCTCTAAGATATAGAAAGCGGGGATATTATCTTCAATCAGCACACCGGTACTGAGCCATTCCTGACAGGTGCGGGCAGAACTCTCGTAGGGATTTTCATCTTTGGGCAGAATCAGTCGGACGAAGCTGTGGGGATGTTTTTTAAGATAAGCCTCCTGCATTTTCGGGGTGATTTTGTCATAAGGTTGAGTTATCACCGCGTTGATTTCGTTGATGCGTGCGGGATTATAACGGATAGCGGGAAACGGTCGGACATCAGCCATTTATACTCCCTTCAGCGCATCGCGCACCTTCTCCGCGATTCCGATGCCGGCGCGATATTGGCCCTCTTTGGTCTGGGCACCGATATGGGGTGTGCCAATCACCTGGGGCAGGGAGAAAAGTTTAAAGTCATCGGGCGGTTCCTTTTCGAACACATCAAGTGCCGCACCGGCAACCTGTCCGGACTGAATTGCCTCATAGAGTGCCACCTCATCAATTACGCCACCACGCGCACAGTTGATGATATAGACACCCTTCTTCATTTTGGCAAATGCTTCACGGTTCAACAGATGGGTCGTTTCCGGTGTCTTGGGAATATGGAGCGAGATGAAGTCTGATTTTGCCAGCAGTTCATCTATATCGCATAACTGGCCACACTCCGGTTTTACGCCAGGCAAATCTTTGACCAAAACATTCATTCCCAGCGCCTGAGCCCTCTTTGCCAGTTCGGTGCCGATTCTGCCTGAACCGATGATGCCCAAGGTTTTGCCGAAGAGTTCTATTCCTTTAAATGCCTTTTTCTCCCACTTGCCGGAGCGCAAAGAGGCGGTCGCCTGCGGAATAGCACGGACAAGGGCAAACATCATACCCAGTGCCAGTTCCGCAACCGAGACCGATGTCGCCTCAGGCGTATTGACAACCTTTATACCCCTTGCTTCGGCCGCCTTTCTGTCAACATTATCCAGACCAACACCCGCGCGGCCAATTACCTTTAAGTTCTTGCCGGCATTAATCACCTCAGCGGTAACTTTGGTGGCACTGCGGACGATTATCGCATCATACTCGGGAATCACCTGTAACAGTTCTCCCGGGGTCAAGCCGGGCTTTTCGTTAACGGTAAACCCGGCATCTTTAAGGAGTTTTACTCCTTCAGGGGCAATCGGGTCGGTAATAATTATTTTCATTTTTTACTCCCTTCTGGTTTTGAAATTGCATAATTTTAGCCAACAACGCACTATAAGTCAACCCGATTTATACCCAAGGAGATTGTTGTGACTTTGCCACTTGCCAAGAGCAAAGCGTCACTATCGCTCCTTGCAATGACACTCTCCCTGCTCCTGGCTCCTGTCTTTAGAACTCTAAACATCACAGCCGGATTCCTCTAGCCATTTCTACTCCCAATCCACCACTTGAGCCTATTCCCAGCCAGCCCTGAAACGACACCGCCGACCCTGTGCACCACATCCCTGCCCGGCACCAGCACCACTATTCCCGAAACCACGATCAGAACCCCTATTTTCACCTTAACCAAAACTACCATCCACACCACTTTTACTACTCTTATGGGGACGGTTCTGGGGACGGGGTCAAAAAACGCAAAAATTTTAAAATAACCCATTGAAAAATAAAACGATAAATCAAATTAACCCGAGATAGATTTTTTAACCTATAGGTTAAATTTTATTCTGCCCTGCCTTCCATTTTTCTTTGTCATTCTGAGCCCGAAGGGCGAAGGAATCCCTTTGCGGGTAGTCCGGGCTTTATCGCATATAGATTGCTTCGTCGCTAACGCTCCTCGCAATGACAAAAGGGGGGGTGCCTCGCAATGACAGGAAAAAGGGCGTGTCTTGTGATGATGAGAAAACTCCAGCAATGGCAGAATAGGTGGTGACTCCAGATGACAGAAATAAGGGTTGATATCAGGCTTGATTTTTAGTATAATAAAACCTTATGGCCCTTAAACAGGTATATCAGGCAGAGAATGAGTTGATGGCAAATACGATTAAGGATCTGCTTGAGCAGAGCGGAATTCCGGCGCTGGTTCACTCTTTTCAGATTCCGGCTTATGACGGAGTGGCACAGGTGATGCGGCCAGCCTGGGGTGAGGTTCTGGTTGAGGAGGAGGATCTGGCGCGGGCAAAGGAGATTATTAACGGGTTTATTACCGGTGAAACAGTGCAGGATGGAGAGGCGGACAGTTCAATAACCGAGGGTGATGAGCGGTCTTAATCCAGTTGGCAGGTTGCTGATTGTTGCCGGGGTTTTTTTGATTCTGCTGGGCGGAGCGATAATTTTGTTCGGTCGGTTTGGTTTTTCTCGCCTGCCCGGTGATATTTTGATTGAACGGAAGAACTTTACCATCTATATTCCGATTGTCTCTTCGATTATCCTTTCCCTTGTTCTTACCCTGATTCTGAGTCTGGTTTTTCGGCGATGGTAATTTAAATGAATTAGATGAGGAGGAGAAAAGGCTATATGAAGAGAGTTATCTACCGTTTTGGACCAGAGAAAACCGATGGTTCGGCAAAGTTGAAGATGGTGCTGGGGGGTAAGGGTGCTAATCTGGCAGAGATGGCACGGATCGGGTTACCGGTGCCGCCGGGTTTTACCATCAGCACCGAGGTTTGCAGTTATTATTTGAGGCATCGACGCCTGCCCGCGGGTCTGAAGGATGAGGTAAGGCAGGGGTTGAGATATATTGAGAGGGGGATGGGTCGCAGGTTCGGTGATCCGGAAAATCCGCTTCTGGTTTCGGTCCGTTCCGGTGCACCTGCCTCAATGCCCGGAATGATGGATACGGTTCTGAATCTCGGGTTAAATGATCGGACAGTTGAGGGGCTTGTCCGTCTGAGTGGAAGCCGGCGGTTTGCTCTTGATGCCTATCGGCGGTTTATCCAGATGTTCGGGGATGTGGTTTTGAAAAGTGGCCGCGAGGATTTTGAGCGGGTGCTGGCTGAGGAGCGAATCCGTGCCAGGGTTACGAGTGATACTGAATTGGGTGATGATGTGCTGGGGAGGATCGTTGCCAGGTTTAAGGAGATCGTGCGGATAAGAACCGGACAGGAGATTCCCGAGGAACCAGAGGTGCAGTTGTTTTTTGCGATTGAGGCGGTGTTGAAATCTTGGAATAATCCGCGGGCGATTGAGTATCGCAAACTTTATTCCATACCTGAAACCTGGGGAACCGCGGTGAACATTCAGGCGATGGTTTTCGGCAATTTAGGTGAAGGGTCGGCAACCGGAGTAATGTTTACCCGGGATCCGGGAAGCGGGGAAAAAGGAATTTACGGTGAGTATCTGATTAATGCCCAGGGTGAGGATATCGTTGCCGGTATCCGTACCCCGTTACCGATGGCAACGCTTAAGGATAGAATGCCGGATGTTTATCGGGAACTGGAGATGGTCGCCAGGAAACTGGAGCGTCATTACCGGGATATGATGGATGTGGAGTGGACTCTGGAGCAGGGCAGACTGTTTGTCCTGCAGTGTCGGAGTGGCAAGCGGACACCGCTGGCAGGGGTAAAGATTGCGGTTGATATGCAGCGGGAAAGGCTTTTAAGCCGGGAGGATGCGATTAGAAGGGTTGATGCGGAGACGATCAGCGCCCTGCTCCACCGGACCATCAAGCCGGATGCAGAATATCAGGTGGTAGCAAAGGGTATTCCTGCTTCACCGGGTGCGGCGGTGGGTGAGGTTGTACTTACCGCTCAGAAGGCGGTGGAAATTGCTGAGGCAGGACGCAGGGTGATACTGGTGCGACATCAGACATCAGCGGATGATGTGGCGGGAATGGCAAAGTCAGAAGGAATTCTTACCGCAGCAGGTGGCACAACTTCGCATGCTGCGGTGGTGGCACGGGGTATGGGCAAGCCGGCGGTTGTTGGCTGTGGTGAACTGGAGATTGATTACGAAGCTGGTATGGTGAAAATCGGGGCGACCGCAATTCCTGAAGGTGCCGTAGTAACTATTGATGGGACAAAGGGTGAGGTAATTATCGGTGCGGTACCGATGGCAGAGCCCGAATTGACCGGTGAGTTTGCAATCATCCTGAAATGGGCAGATCAGTTACGTCGGCTTAGGGTCCGCACCAATGCTGATACACCAGAGGATGCGCGTCGGGCACGGGAGTTTGGAGCCGAGGGGATCGGACTGTGCCGGACCGAACATATGTTTTTTGCACCGGACCGAGTAGGTGTGATGCAGGAGATGATTCTTGCTGAGGATGAGGCAGGCAGGAAACGGGCACTGGAAAAACTTTTGCCGTTCCAGCGCCAGGATTTCGTTGGAATCTTTCGGGTGATGGATGGCCTGCCGGTTACCATCCGCACACTTGATCCACCACTGCATGAATTTTTGCCCAAAGATGAGACCAAAATTGCCGAACTGGCAGAGCGGCTTGGAATCACGGTGGAGCGGATAAAAGAGACGATTCACCGTCTGGAAGAGGCAAATCCGATGTTAGGATTTCGCGGCTGTCGGCTCGGTGTTATCTATCCAGAAATTACCCAGATGCAAGCACGGGCGATATTTGAGGCTGCCTGTCTGGTAAAGAAGGAGGGAATAAAAGTTCTGCCGGAGATAATGATTCCCTTGGTCAGTGATGCTACGGAGCTGGCGCTTCAGCGACAGCTGGTTGAGAAGATCGCGGAGGAGGTTTTTGCGGAACAAGGGGTAAAGGTAAAGTATTCAGTCGGGACGATGATTGAGGTGCCGCGTGCAGCACTGCTGGCGGAAGAGGTTGCCCGTTACGCGGATTTCTTTTCTTTTGGCACTAATGATCTGACTCAGTTAACTTACGCTTATTCTCGTGATGACTATGGTAAGTTTTTTAGCAGTTACCAGGCGCTCGGGGTGCTAAAAGAGAATCCGTTTGATACAGTGGACACAAAAGGTGTCGGGATGCTTATGAAGATGAGTAAACAGAAGGGACGTAAGGTCAATCCGAAACTGAAATTGGGTATTTGTGGGGAGCATGGCGGAGACCCAAAGACCATTGTCTTCTGCCACGAGATCGGACTGGACTATGTTAGTTGTTCGCCTTATCGGGTGCCGGTGGCAAGGTTGGTGGCGGCGCAGGCAACGGTGGGCAAAGGAGAAAGAAAGGATGTGTAGGGGAGAAGGTTTCAAACAAAACCTAAACGGATTACTAAAAGGGCATTCGGGTGTTCGGGTTAATCCCGAACGGCAGGAGTTAATCACCGCGGCGGTGGAGTGCCGGGAGGCGCTGATTACTAAGACAGGCTGTCTTGCCACCTGGACACCGCCAGACTCTACCGGTAGAAGCCCGCAGGACACAGTTACGGTTTTGAGGCCTGATTCTGAAGGTAAAATTGACTGGACCTCGCCGAACAACCTGCCCATTACTCCGGACACCTTTAATATGATATGTAATGATGTGCTGAGCCGGCTGGCAACCAAGGGCCGGCTCTATTATCTTACCAGGGTGGTCGGCTGGGATGTCCGCTATGCCCTGCAGTTAAATTTCATTTCGGATCGGGCATTGCATAGTCTATTTGTGGACAATATGTTCTGTCCGGTCCCCGCAGATATCCAGCAGTCTATTTTTGCCCAAGAGCCATTTACCCTTATTGCCCTGCCTTACGACCGGCTAGACCCTAACCGTTATGAAGGCAGACTCCGCAAACTGCCCGGCACTAACCGGACCAGCACGATGGTGATCGCCATTGATTATGACCACCGTCTGGGCATTGTTTTCGGTTCTGCCTACTGCGGGACGATCAAAAAGTTGATGTTCACAGTGATGAACTATCTGCTGCCAGAGGTGGGGATCCTACCGTTACACTGTTCGGCAAATGAGGGGGAAAATGGGGACATTGCACTGTTCTTAGGCCTTTCAGGCACCGGTAAGACTACCCTTTCTACCGACCCACGGCGCAAACTCCTCGGCGATGATGAGCATGGTTGGTCTGATGATGGGATCGCCAACTTTGAAAACGGGTGTTACGCCAAGTTGATCAATCTTGACCCGAAAAAGGAGCCGGAGATTTATCAGGCAGTCTTTCATGAGGCTGATTATCTTGACCATGGTGCCATCGTTGAAAATGTGATGGTTTATCCTGATGGCTCATTTGATCTGAGAGACTCCCGTCTTACCGAAAACTCCCGTGCCTCCTATCCCCTCTCTTTTCTCAGCAACGTCAAGAACCCACCGATCGGCACTCACCCTGAGATTATTATCTTTTTGACTGCGGATGCTAATGGTATACTACCGCCGGTTGCGCGGTTAAATAAGGATCAGGCAATGTTTTGGTTTCTTTTGGGCTATACCTCAAAACTTGCCGGCACCGAAACCGGTATCATTGAACCGAAAAGCACCTATTCCCGTTTCTTTGGCCAACCGTTTATGCCCAGAAATCCGGATGTCTATGCGCGACTCCTTGGTGAAAAACTGGAAAGATATCGCACCAAGGTCTATCTAATTAATACCGGCTGGACTGGTGGGCCTTATGGCAAAGGCAAGAGGCTCGATATCATTCTTACCCGGGAGATTGTTCAGGCGGTGCTCAGTGGCGCACTTAAAGATGTGGATTATGAGGTCGAGCCTTTCTTCAACCTAGCGATCCCTAAGACCTGTCCGAATATCACTGATCCGGGGCTGCTCAACCCGAGAAACACCTGGCCGGACAGGTCGGCTTATGAGGAACGGGCAAGAAAACTTGCCAGTGAGTTCCGCACCGCGTTCCAGCATGCGTTTGGCAACAGGAACATCGACCCGGTAATTCTACGCGTCGCACCCAATCCTTAAATTAGGATTTCTCAATTACTAAAGAGCAAAGATACTGATACTACCCTGTTTTACCCCTTTTAACGCCTGCAATTGGTCAGCGAGCGCCTGAATTCTTTGTGTCTCACCCCTTAAAAACAAAACCTCCAGACACCTATTGGGGTCAAGGTGAATGTGAATAGAAGCGATGATTTCGGTATAATGCTGATGACCGAAGTGGGTCAACCTTCGGACAACATCCCGGCGTTCGTGATCATAAACAAATGTCAATGTTCCTACCGCCTCACCCTTGCCAGTGCGTAGTTTTCGTTCTGTTAACCACCGCCGCACCAGGTCCCTTACCGCTTCTGATCGGCAAGGGTAGCCAGCAGTTTTTATCGCTCTGTCAAATGCGGCTAAAAGTTCAGGTTCAAATGAAACACCAAACCGTTCAACTCCGATTGGTTTACCCTTGTCTTTCATTCCTTCCGTGATTTTTTACCAGCAAGGCAGTTAGCCAGACGGCGACCACGGGCAAAAGCATCACTAAGCCGAGGAGAGTGGCGTTCGGTATCAGTCCATCAGTTTTGGTTTCAATGAATGTGCCACCTTTATACCCAAGGATAAAATCCACCAGTATCATTACCGTTGCGCCCCAGAGCATCTGGCTTAAAAGTCCTAACCGGTATTTACCCTGGAATAGGCGCCAGAGAATGGTGGCGAGTATCGCCGCTACCGCGGTGGTGACGAGCCACATTAACCACCTCCGGAGGTTTCACTTTGCATCGGTTTGCCTGAAGGTAGCCAGCGGGAAAGGGTAACGGCAATTAGCCAGACAGCAACGATTGCAACGGTCATCGTGCCGCCGACTGTTACCATCTCCTTGAGCATCTGCGGTATATCCTGTGGGCTTTTCATCGCGGTAAGGAAGGGAGGATCCGGGACAATTTCACCGTGGGCGTAGTGTTCCACTGCCAGCGTTGCCACCCCTCCCCAGAGCATCGCGTTAAGCCATTCCGGATGTAATTGCTTGGGGAACTTCTTTTTTAACGCTGTAGTCGTTATGCCAGCGGCAGCCGGAACTAAAAAACATGCCATCTTTAAACTCCTTTTGTGTTATTTTTTAATAAATAGTAGCACGCAAAAGTTAAAGGTCAAGTAAGTACTATGATAAGTCCATCAACGGTAAATATCAGGATTCGTTTCTTAGCCAGTGATAGATGCTTTCTGCAAGGGCTTTGCCGATACCTTTCACATGGGCGATTTCTTCCTTGGAGGCACCGCGGAGTTTAGACATTGAGCCAAAGTGTTGGATAAGAGTCCGGTGGCGGGCAGGACCGATGCCAGGAATCGCTGCCAATTGAGACCGTAGAGCATTTTTCGTCCGAAGTCTGCGGTGCCACGAGATAGCAAAACGGTGGGATTCGTCGCGGATAAGTTTTAAGAGTTTCAACGCCGGTGAGGTGGGAGGAATTGTTATTTCGCGACCGTCAAGGTAAGAGAGGGTGTCAGTGCGTTTGGCAAGACCGATGATCGGAATTTCTTGGTCGTACTGATGATAGGCGTTAATCGCTGCTGAAAGTTGACCTTTTCCGCCGTCAACGAGTACTAAGTCCGGTAGGGGCAGGTTTTTTTCCAGAAGGCCGCGCACACGACGGGCAAGGACCTCGGTGATCATCGCGAAGTCGTTCGGGCCAGAGACATTTTTTATTTTGAAAATCCGATACTGATTTCTCAGTGGTCTGGTGTCCTGAAAAACCACCACCGAGCCTACCGCATTTGTTCCCTGGGTATTGGAGATATCGACACCTTCAATTCGGCGGGGAGGGGAACTTAATTCCAATATTGCCTGTAGTTCCCGGTTTGCTTTGGGGATACGGTCAGATAGATGGGATAACTCAACAAGTGCCTTTTCAGCATTGTGTTGGGCTAACTCCACCAGTTTGAGTTTCTCACCTCTTGTTGGCACGGTGAATCTCACCCGGCGTTTTCTATTTTCCGCAAAGACCTGTTCAAAAATGTTAAATGCGGTTATCGGCACCGGTAGGACAATTTCATCGGGCAGATCAGCGGTATGGGTGTAAACCGAACGCAGAACCCCTTCCAGAATTTCTTCATCAGGCACGGTTTTATCGGCGGAAAGTGAGTACTGTTCTCGGGCAACGATTCTGCCCTCGCGGATTCTAAAGATTACTGCTACCGCTACCCGTTGTCCTTTTGCCAATCCGATGACATCACGCGCGGTCCGATCGTTTGTTATCACCTGCTGATGTCGGACGATTTCCCGTAGGGCAAGTAGTTGATCCCGCAGGGTTGCCGCCTGTTCGTAGCGCTGGGTACGGGCTTCCTTCCACATCCTTTGTTCCAGCTCGCCGATCAATTTGTCTGACCTTCCAGCGAGAAACTCAATCACGTCATTAACGATTTGATGGTAAGTGGTTTGATCGATATTGCCAATACAGGGAGCAAGGCAGCGCTTGACTTGAAAGTTAATACATGGTTGGTGAATCTTTTCGTCGGGAAGGCTTTTTTTGCAGGTGCGGATTTTAAATATTCTGCGCACCGCACGTAGTGCCCGGCGTAATTCCTTAGCACTGGTATAAGGTCCAAACAGTACTGAGCCGTCGGGTTTGATATTGCGGGTAATGAAAATTCGCGGGAACTTTTCGGTTGTGGTGATTTTTAGATACGGATATTTTTTATCATCCCGTAGTCGAACATTGAAGCGCGGTTTTTTGATTTTGATCAAACTTTCCTCTAAGAGCAGTGCCTCAACCTCGGAGCGTGTGACGATTGTCTCGCAGTCAGCAACCCGTCGGGTTAGGGCGGTAAGACGGGGTTCATTCTGAGGCTGGAGATAGCCACGGAGCCGCTCCTTTAAATCCCGTGCTTTACCGATGTAAAGCACCTTGCCCTGGGCATCCTTTAAAAGATAAACGCCTGGTTCGTTGGGAGCGCACCTTACCTTTTCGGCAAAATTGGCTTTCTGATTGGACATTATTTATGAGTTGGTTAAGTGGGATTATCCTTTAACTACTCCCAGCGGTTTCATCCGGGCTACTTTGCGCGCAATCCCGGCACGATGACAGACATCAACTACCTGGTCAACATCCTTATAGGCATCCGGTACCTCTTCGTTTAAGACTTCCCGGCTTGCCGCCATTACCAGAATACCCTTTGCCCTCAATTCCGCTGCGACATCCCGACGTTTAGTCTCCTCCAGCGCCTTGGTTCTTGACCAGACCCTGCCCGCACCATGACAGGCAGAGCCGAAGGTCTGTTCCACAGCCGTGGTGGTTCCTAAAAGCAGGTAGGAACTCCTCCCCATATCGCCGGGGATAATCACGGGTTGACCGAGATGCCGGTATTTTTCCGGAAGGGCAGGATGGTTGGGAGGAAATGCCCTGGTCGCTCCTTTGCGATGGACACAGAGTTTCATTCGCTTGCCGTTAATGGTGTGTTCTTCGATCTTGGCGATGTTGTGGGCAACATCGTAAACCTGAGTCATCTGCAGTTGTTCGATCGGGATACCTAATACTTCAGAGAAGGCTTCACGTACCCAGTGGGTGATTGCTTGACGGTTTGCCCAGGCATAGTTGGCAGCGGCAACCATTGCCCCGAAATATTTCTTTCCTTCTGAGGAATCAATCGGAGCACAGGCAAGTTGCCGGTCCACTAATTCGATGCCATATTTACGGGCCGCGGCGATGAGAGATTTCACATTGTCGTCACAGATCTGGTAACCTAAACCGCGGGACCCGGTATGAATCATCACGGTAATCTGATGGAGATGAATGCCCAGTTCAGTTGCCGCCTGTTGATCATAGATCTCCCCCACCTCCTGGATTTCCAAGAAATGATTTCCTGCACCCAGGGTGCCCAGTTGGGGCATACCCCTTTCCAGGGCGCGTTGCGAGACCCCGGAGAGATCAGCACCCGACATCTCGCCGTGCTCTTCAGTATATTCCAAGTCCTCCTCCGTTCCGTAACCCTGTTCCACTGCCCAGCGCGCGCCCATTGTCAGGACCTGGGTAACGGTTTCTTTAGAAATTCTGATTTTACCTTTTGAGCCCACACCGGAGGGTACATTATAAAATATAGCCCGAACAAGTTTTTCGAGTAGTTCCGGTTTTAAGTCCTGGCGCTCCAAACGGGTGCGTAACAGACGGACACCGCAGTTGATATCATAGCCCACCCCTCCCGGGGAAATAACACCGGTATTAGCGTCAAATGCAGCAACTCCCCCAATTGCAAATCCGTATCCCCAGTGGATATCAGGCATCGCAAGAGAGTGTTTGACAATTCCGGGCAGTGTGGCGACATTGGCAACCTGTTCAGGTGCCTGGTCTGCTTTAATGTTCTCAATTAGATTGGCATCGGCATAGATAATACCGTCAACCCTCATTCCCGGCTTATAACTTTTCGGGATCAACAGCCGGGTGTCGTCGATCCTCTGTAGTGGCCCATTCCATCCTGCCATAGATAGAATTATAGATAAAAGGTTGTCTCAGGTCAACAGGGCAAAAAGGTTATTAGTTCACATGATTGCCGGTTTATCCAGAGGTTTTATTGGCAAATAAGTAGTTTTTGCAAGCGATTTTTCTCCTTAATGAAATAAACACCCCTTTTTATGTTGGAATGGTCTGCATAAATCCGACGGCCGGTGACATCAAAGAGTGCTTTGTTATTACCAATAGTAAATCCTGTTGGTGGTTTTGATTGGGTTAACGGCAATGCCCGAGCAAAATATAGGCCGTTTGCCCAGGTTTGCCCATAATAACAGAACAGCGCACCGTTGGGTAAAGCCCGTGGACGTGCGCCGTTAAACAGCGCATTGGCGCGCTGGTCGTTCAGGCTGACTGGTGAGGACCAGGCTTGGGGAGCATAGGCACGGGCGTAGCGGTAATAAACCGATGTTTGACCTGCGGAAAACCGGTCCCCAGCGTTATATACCAGATATGACGACCCTTGGTCAGCAAAGATTGATGGCCACCATTCGTCGATGAAAATCTCCCCGAGAGTTACCGGGGTGCTAAAAGAGTTGCCACCATCGGTAGAGAAGGAGGATACTAAGTCGAGCATTTCGGTGTCGCGCCGGGCGATGGTCCAGACAGCCCAGATTGGAGCACGCCAGGGTGGTGTAGTGTCCGCCTGGGCAACTTTGGGGTTAAAACATTTTTCACCGGTGGCGTAAAGGACCTGCAGTCCGGACCAGCGGGCTGGTGCACCGTAGTAGCGGTTCTGGGTATAATGGATTTCCCTGCTGTTTATGGCAAAACGCCAGATGCAGTGTAAAACCGAGTTAGCACCAAGAGAGAGATGCGGGTCAAAGGTGTTATAAAAATCCTGCTCCATTTCCCAGGTGATGCCGTAATCCAGGGAGCGGGTAAATCTGCCGTTGCGACCACTGCGGTGCTGATTAATATACAGACAATAGAGGTAGTAATTCGGGCTGGGATCAAGCGCAACAGCGAATTGATCAACAGTATCCGGACCTACTGCCAGGGGTAGGTTTTGCCAGTTGCTCAGGTCAGGCTGAATCCTAAGCAGCCAGAGGTCACCACCGGCGTCCGGAGTCAGATAGAATACAAAAAGATATGCGGAGTCACCATAACCTTTTAGCAGTTCAACGGATTTAACCTGGGCAGGCAGAAGAATCCTCAGGGGTTCGCGCCAGTAGTTGCCACCATCTTCAGATTGGTATATTTTTAGCAGGCTTTCTGGCGTGCATACCGCGACATAAATTGTTCCGTTTTCATCGCTGGTTGCACCGAAGGCAAGGATAAAGCCCGAATCCACCTGAATATCGGTTCGGGAAGTGATTGCCGGAGGGTTTTGTTCAGGAGATGGTTGGGCAGATTGGTTTAAAGAAGTAGAGACTGTAAGAGCCGGGCCGGAAAGGTAGCTTAAGAAAATGTATACCCGGAGCAAGAGAAATAAAGTAGTCATTCTCTTTTTAAAAGTTAAATTAAAACTGGATAAATGTCAATTTATAGCAATCAGAGGTTTAGTTAATTAGCCGAAAATTTCAGCATTTGATTTTTCTTGCGTAGACTAATTCAGCAGATATAATAACATAAAGGTGCGTGCGATGCCTTACCAGGAGCAAAAGCCGGTTGTGCTGGTGGTTTATGATACCACCGAGAAATATTTTGCGTTGATTGAGGCGATAAAAAGATATGCACAGGGCAGGCTATGGAAGGAGTTCAAGTTTGAACACTGTGACTGTCTTAAGGCGGTTCAGAACTGGTATGCTCGTAACCGTGGTAAGTTTGTCTCCCTGCTGGTTATCGGTGTAGATTTTAGCAAGATCGACAACGAGCAAAAACTGGTTTCCTTTCCCTACGGTCTGCGTCCCGCGGGCGTCGAAGTCGACATTAGGTTCCTGCAGGGGTTCATCATTTATCATCATCTCCGTCATTTTGCCATTGAACGGATTGCGCCGGTAGTTTTTCATCTCAGCGGTACTGATCTGGCGATGCCCGAGCGTTTTGTCGATTTCATTCATTCCCCGGGATTGGGCAGTTGTGTTTTCGCTGGTATTTATCCTGAATGCAGTGATGAGATGATGGGCGGCGAGATTTTACAGAAGATCGAGCAATGTGCCCTGCGGCCGCTCAGTGATGAAAAGCGAAGGTCCTGGCAGAAAACGCACAGTATGGTTGTTGGACGGTCGCGGCGGATGGCAGCGCTGGTTCAAGAGGTCGAGCGGCTGGCACCCACTGATGCGATTGTTTTAATTATTGGGCCGCCAGGAGCGGGTAAAGAGCTGGTTGCCCGGGCATTACACCGGTTGAGTTTTCGCTTCTCAGCAACCGAGCCCAATCGGCAGGAACCGCTGGTGGTGAACATCCCTTCTTTGGAGAGAAATATTTGTCTTGATGAACTATTCGGTCACGAAGCCGGTGCGTTTACCGATGCTAAAACCGCACGGGCAGGTATCTTTGAAAGTGCTCGCGGGTCAACCGTTTTTCTCGACGAGATCGGGGAGATTGACCAGGAAATGCAGAAAAACTTGCTTCGGGTGATTGAATACCACCGGATTAAGCGCTTGGGCAGTTCTTATGAACGGGAGGTTGATGTCAGGGTAATTGCTGCCACCAATCGGCGAATTGAGGAGTTACAGGAGCGGTTCCGCTTTGATTTCTATACCCGAATGGTTCAGCAGTGTCTCGCAGTTCCCTCACTGAGGGAACGGTGGGCAGATGAGGCTGAGGCGACTATTGAGGCGGATGTGGCTGATTTTTTTGATTTCTTTATCAGCGAGATGAACCGAAACCCTTGGGTAAGTCAGAAAATCCAGCCGGACCGCAATGCGGTCAAATTCCTTACCCAGATTGTGATCCAGCACATCCAAGATAAACGGCAAATATTTATCGGCAATGTCCGAAGTTTGCGCAGTGTCATTCAGCAGGCTTACGAACGGGCACAGTACGAGAATACCAGGGTCGTGGGGGTGGGACAGATTGCTACCGCGGCCGCACAGTTTCAGTCACAAAGTACGGTGCCGGTCGGTGTCGCTGCTGGTGGTGCTCAGTTATCCGATACCACCATAGGGCTAAAGGGATTTGATATTGAAGGCATATTCGGTACGTTGAATTTAGCGGCGATTGAAAAGGCGGTCATTAAGGAGGCACTGGCAAAATGCCAAGGCAACCAGTCAAAAGCAGCCCAGATATTAGGCATTCATCGCGACACCCTAAGGAAGAAAATTAACCATTAAATTGCCGTATTTTTATGCTTTGTTGCCGTAAAAAACGGCAGTTGTATTTAGTGGATTGAAAACGGTGTTTTGATTGTTTGTGATATAATATGTTGATTTAGCGTATCTTATATTTTATTACCGTATAAAATGAGCAATTGGCATAATTTTTGCATTTATATATATCGGGACCGAGCCTTAATGAGGGAGGCTTATTTGAGGGGGAGGTGCCGCGCCGAAAACCCCTCCCTGCCTTAGACTTTTAGAGGGGAAAAAACATGACGCACCAGTGCTCACGGTGCGTCATGTTTCTTTATAAATTTATTGAAGGTTTAACAATCGGTGGAAAGATGCGGAAAAAGTGGTTTTAAGGGAAAACGCGTCGTGGACGATAGTGAGTATTGTTGACATTGAAAGGAAGTTTTTTATGCTATGTTACTATGAAACAGTTCCTTAAACAGGTTATTGACGGGCTGGCAGTTGATTATGCGGAGATCAGGGTTGAAGAAAACGAGAGAGTTCGGGTTGTCTATCGGGGTAAGGAAGTGGATGATGTTGGTAAAGCTTACGAAAGCGGTGGTTGTATTCGTGTCTTTTACCAAGGCAACTGGGCGGTAGGGACATTTAACATTGTGGATGAAAGTATCAGGAATATTGCATTGGAACTGGCAAGTCAAGTACAGAAGTTGCCAAGGCGTGAAGGTGGGTTGATAAAATTGCCCGCATTCCACGAGACAGTTAAACTTGTTACCAGACACGACCCGCGCCACATTAGCATTGCGGAAAAGGAGGGACTGATTCGGCATTATAACCAGATTTTGCTTAATACCCGGGGTATCGTCAGCACGTTATGTGGTTATCAGGACAGTTATCGGAAAGTTTTCTGGTATTCAAGCGAGGACCGTTACATTGAACAGGAGTTTGGCTGGCTGGGTTTTTCCTGCCGAGCGATTGCCCGAGACGGAACCAATGTTCAGGATTACGGTGAATCGGTGGGTAAAACTTTGGGTTTTGAGGCGATAACCGGTCGTGAAGAAATGGTCGAGAGGGTGGCGAAAATTGCGCTTGATTTGCTCAGGGCTGAGCCGGTTACTGCGGGCCGTTATACGGTAATCATTGATCCGTTATTAGCCGGGGTTTTTGCCCATGAGGCGTTTGGTCATTTGAGTGAATCAGACCATATTGCGGAAAATGAGCGACTCAGATCGCTGATGCGCATTGGCACCAGATATGGGGTAGATGAGTTGACGATTGTTGATGACCCCACTTTGCCGTTGGAAAAAGGTAGTTACCGGTATGACGATGAAGGCGTGCCAGCACAGCGGACCGAGTTAATTCGCAATGGGTTAATCGCCCAGCATCTGCACAGCAGGCAGAGTGCTTATCTGATGGGCGAGAGTGTTACCGGCAATGCCCGGGCGATATCTTATCGCTATGCACCGATTGTTCGGATGAGTAATACCTATATTGAACCCAGGAATCTGACGTTAGGTGAAATGCTTGAGGGGGTTGATGACGGACTCTATGTTGTGGGCAGCCGGGGCGGAATGACCGAACTGGAGTCTTTCACCTTCTCCTCGCTTTATGCTTTTAAGATTGAGAAGGGGAAGCGAACAAAGATGGTGCGTGATGTTACCATTTCTGGTAATGTGTTTGAGACCTTGAGGAATATCGATGGCATCGGTAGCGACCTGGTTATCTACGGTGGATTAGGGGGGTGCGGGAAAGCGGACCAAGCACCCCTGCCGGTAGCAACCGGGGCACCGCATCTACGGATCAGGAATGTGATCATCGGGGGGAGATGATGAGGTATGATGTTATCAATCTGATTCAGGGAAGGGTTGACCAGGCGGATGTTTTAGAACGGGAAGCGGATCAGACGATCGTTGAGTTTCGCCAAGGGAAACTTTACTCCTATGAGACAAAGTTGATCCGGGGGTGCGGGGTCCGGGTCATCAAAAATGGTCGAAGTGGTTTTGCTTCCAGTACCAATCCGGAACGAATTGATGACTTGATCAACACCGCACTGGAACTAGCAGATTTGGGACCAAAGGCCGGATTTCGGCTTCCACCGGCTGAAGAGCCGGCAGTGGTGCCAACATTTGAGAATAAAGTTATGCTTGTTACCGTGGAGCGGATGGTGGAATGGGGCAAGGATCTGATTGATGCCCTGAGTGCGCGCCTGCCCGAACTGAAGGTGGATATTAAAATTCATCGGACTTACAGTGAAACCAGTGTCGTCAATACCGAGGGGTTTGACGGGCATTTTGCCAAGGCGGAACTGGTGATGCTGGTAATCGGGCTTTTGGTTGATGATGGAATTTTCTGGGTTTCCGATTTTGTGAATATGTCCAGCAGCCCGGTTTGGCAAATGGGGCAGATTCTGGAAAGAATTGAAAGTCTGGTTCGGATGGGCAAACGTCGGGCAACAGTCAGAACTGGTACTTATCCGGTGGTGGTGATGCCGACCGCACTGCCGGAGCTACTTTTTCCAATAGCGGTGGCGGTGAATGGCAAGCAGTTGGAAAAACGGACCTCGCCGCTAATCGGCAAGGAGAATATGTCAGTACTGAGCGATAAGATTACGCTGATTGATAATCGGTTACATCCTTACGGACTGGCTTCTGCGCCATTTGATGGAGAAGGGGTGAGGGCAAGAAAAAACGTTTTGTTTGAACGTGGGTTTTTTAAAGGGTTTGTGTTTGATACCGCCACCGCAGCAGTTTGTGGCCGAAGTTCGACCGGTTCAGCGGTACGGGACTATTTTAGTCTTCCCCAACCCGGCTTAAGCAATCTGGAGATGCTGCCGGGTGATGCGGAACTGGGGGCGACGCTTAAAGGTATTAGTGAAGGTCTGCTGGTCTATGACGTTATCGGCGGTGGGCAGTCAAACTATCTGGCAGGCGAGGTATCGCTCAATGTCTCCTGTGGTTATAAAATTGAAAATGGAGTGGTTACTGGCAGGGTAAAGGATGTCGGCATTGCTGGTAATGTCTACGAGATGTTCCAACGGGTGGCGGCAGTTGGTTCGATGGTCAGGGATCTGGGCAGTAATTTCTTGCCCTTTGTTTTGTTTTCTGGACTCAAGGTCGCCAGCCGCGCGTAGTTGATGATTCGGTAATATGAACCGGAAAGCGAGAAGAGATAAAGTTACGCGCCAGAAAAAAAGCGGTAGTGACCAGCGCGCGGCACCGTTGCGTCTGAGTGCGGATAAACTTTCTTGGTGCTGTCCGAAAGATTTTCTGAATTTCAAAACTACGGCAGAACTGAAGATCTCGCGGGAAATCGTTGGACAGGAACGGGCTCTGCAGGCGCTGAAATTAGGTATTGAGATCCAAGCCACTGGGTACAACATCTTTGTCACTGGACCTGCGGGCAGTGGTCGGACGACGACGGTGCAAAAACTGCTGGATAAGGCTATGCCGGTTAAGATGCTGACGGACAAGTGTTATGTATATAATTTTCAGGATCCGGATCGGCCCAAACTTCTCCAACTATCTGCGGGTGAGGGGAAACGGTTACGTAGTGCGATGGATGAGATGGTCGCCTATTTAGTGAAGAATATTCCCCGGCTGTTTGAGGGTGAAGCCTATCAAAACGCCCGCCAAGAGATTATCGACCGATTTAAAGAGCAGGGCGCAGCAAGGGTTCGGGAGTTTGAAAAAAAGGTTGCCGGGGAAGGGTTTGCTTTGGTGCAGAGTGCACCGGTTGCCCGTCCTGAGCTGGCGCCGATAGTTGACAAACAGCCGGTGAGTGTTGAGAATCTTGATCGTCTGGTCGAAGAAGGGAAATTAACTCTGGAAAGAGCGGGCGAGTTAAAAAACCGTTACCGAGAGTTAAGTGCAGAACTTTTGTCGATTTTCAAGGAGTTACGCGAGTTTGAACGGCAGGCGCGGGAGGCGCTAGCTAAACTGGATAAGGAGATTGTCAACCCAATATTGGAGGAGCGGATCGCTGAAATCCGGGAACGGTACCAGGATGCCCAGGTCGGAAAATATCTGGATGAGGTGAAGTCAGCGGTGGGAGCAGAAATTGACCTTTTCCGGCAGCGACCAGCAGAAGGCGAAACACCCCAGCCGGGGGGTGCCGGTGGTGATCCTTATCAGAAATTCCGGGTGAATGTCTTGGTGGATAATAGCGAGATGAAGAAGGCACCGGTGGTTTTTGAAACAAACCCGAGTTACCGTAATCTTTTCGGGTCGATTGAACGGGTATGGGACCGAGCGGGACAATGGCGGACCGATTTTACGCTGATTAAAGCAGGTTCGTTAGCGCAGGCTGACGGCGGTTTTTTGGTCGTGAATGCACTCGACTTACTACTGGAGCCGGGTGTCTGGCCCAATCTGAAGCGCACCCTGCGTAACCGGCAGTTGGAAATCTCCGCCTATGACCCATTTGTTTCCCTGTTTGGTACCTCGGCGCTCAAACCTGAGCCGATACCACTCGATTTGAAGGTAATTATGATCGGTGAACCACTGGTGTATAACATTCTGGCAGCCTACGACGAGGAGTTCAAAAAAATCTTCAAAGTTCGTGCCGACTTTGATTGGGAGATGGATTTGAACCAGTGGTCGGTACTGGAGTATGCCCAGGTTATCAAGGTGCTGGCGGAGAATGAGCAATTGAAGCCGTTTGCCCGTTCAGCAGTTGCGCGGGTGATAGAGTTCAGTGCGCGGCTTGCGGGCAGACAGGATAAGGTTTCTACCCGGTTTAATGTAATCGGTGATGTGTTGAAGGAGGCAAATTACTGGGCAGACAAGTCGAATGCTAAGGTGGTATCAGCCGAGCATGTGGAGCAGGCAATTAACCAGCGGCGGGCACGGGTGCAGATGATCGAGGATAAACTACAGGAGCGGATCCGGAAAGGTCTGCTGTTTATCGATGTAAAAGGCAAGGTGCAGGGGCAGGTAAATGGTTTAGCAGTTTATGATCTGGCTGAGCACTCCTTTGCCATTCCGGTTCGGATTACCGCTAAGGTGGGTGTTGGTGCCGCGGGGATAATTAGTGTTGAGCGGGAGGCAGAACTTTCTGGACCGATTCACGACAAAGGACTCTATATCATCACCGGCTATCTACGAAATAATTATGCCAGTGACCAACCATTGATATTGTCCGCATCAATTACCTTTGAGCAGTCCTACGGTGGAATTGACGGCGACAGCGCCTCGTCAACCGAGTTGTATGCTTTGCTTTCAGAATTAGCCCGTTTGCCCTTGCGTCAGGATCTGGCGGTAACCGGTTCAGTTAACCAGAAGGGCGAGGTTCAGCCAATCGGTGGTGTTAATGAGAAGATCGAGGGCTTTTTTGATGTGTGTTGCCGGCAGGGGTTGACCGGCACCCAAGGCGTGTTAATCCCTAAGGCAAATATGGGTGATCTTATGCTCCGGCAGGATGTGGTGGCGGCAGTGCGATCTGGCAGGTTTCACATCTATGCGGTGGCAACAATTGATCAAGGGATAGAGTTGCTAACGGGGGTTCCGGCGGGGAAGATGGACCGTCGAGGAAATTATCCTGCGGACAGTGTTAATGGACGGGTTAAGGCAAGACTACGGGAGTTAGCCGATCTGTTCCGCCGTTTTCGTGCAGATGAGGGAAAAACCGCGGGCACCAAGTAGACTGTGTTAATAACCCGATTGGCGGTCCGGGGGGAGAATTTGTCTCGTTGGTAGCGAAGGTTAAAGATGTTCGCCAATTATTCCCCACTAGGCTTAATGCCGAGGAACTGCAGAGTTTCTTTCAAGGCTTGGAAGAAACGACGATTTTCCTGCTGCTTGCCGATGGTAACCCGCAGGGCATTGGGATAGCCGTACTCCTTGACGGTGCGCGTAATCACGCCTTTGCGTTGCAGGATATCAGCGATCTGTCGGGAATCAATGGTGAAGTTGATAAAAACAAAGTTGCCATAACTCTCCAGATAGAAAAGGTTTAACTTTTTTAGTTCCTTATAAAAGTGCTGTTTGCCGGCTTCGTTTATTTTTCGGCTGCGCTGGATGTGGCGATGATCACCAAGCGCTGCCAGGGCAGCAACTTGAGCAGCACGATTAGCATTGAAGGGTAGCCTTACCTTCCTCAGGTTCTGAATTATCTCTGGTTTAGCGAAGCCGTAGCCAATGCGCAAACCAGCTAACCCGTAGATTTTGGAAAAGGTGCGCAGGACTAAAATGTTATAGTTCTGGTTGTAGTAGTCCAAGCCACGGGGATAATCCCGGCTGGTGATGTACTCCGCATAGGCTTCATCGAGGATTACCAATACCGATTCTGGGACCTGGGCAATGAATTCACTAAACTCTTTTTTGGTTACGATCGTGCCAAGTGGGTTCATCGGGTTGTCAAGGTAGATCAGTTTGGTCTTAGGGGTAATTGAGTTCAGTATGCGTTCCAGATCGTGGCGATAGTCGCGGGTTGGGATCTGGATTACATTGGCGTTCATAATCGTCCCGGCGATCCGGGCGGAGATAAACGAGCCGGCACTGAGTAGCATTTCATCACCGGGATCAAGATAGGCAAGACAAGCGAGATAGATCAGGTCAACCGAGCCGTTACCGATGATAATTGAATCGTAATCCACCTTGAACAGTTCGCTCAGCCGCTGACGGAGGTAATAGCAGGTGTCTTCTGGATAATAATGCAGTCTGGGCAGTTCTTTGCGTAGTGCGGCGATTGCCCGGGGTGATGGTCCTAATGGGTTTTCATTAGATGCAAGTTTGATGATGGAACATCTCAGTTTTAATTCCCGCACCACTTCCTCAACGGGTTTACCGGGTTTGTAAGGAACAACCCGTTCAATGTTTGGCCGGGGTGAAGGCAATGGCATTTTATTCCTCCTTCTTTTTAAATGAGGTTTTATTTTCGTTCACATTGCCCCTTTATTCTGTAATTTTGAGGCGGAGCGTGAGATTGCTGCGTCGCTTCGCTCCTCGCAATGACCTGATGGTTTACCGTCTGGCACTACACGGTTTGGTTTTAGAAGGGCAAAAAACAGCCCGCCGATTATGGCAAATACTAAGTCCAGCGCTAAAAAGAGTACCGCAGTTGACAGTGCCTTTTCCGGGGTTAACCGGTTAGGCAGCCACTGCGGAGTAAAAAAAAGCACAAAGGCGGCTTCCCGCACGCCTAAGCCACCGATGGTCGGAATATTAACAATGATATTTAAAATCGGAATAAAAATTAGGTAATAACCCAAAGGCACAGTGCCGCGCACCGCACGGGCGGTCAGAAACCAGGTTATGGCGAGCGATGCCTGGACACCGATGCCGGAGAGAAAGGAGATAGTCAGGGCTAACGGTTGACGCCGGTAACTTTTTACCGAGGTATAGGAGCGGTCAATAAGATTGGTCAGGCGATGGAGTTGGGGGAACCGGTTACTGAGTAGCGCAAGTAGGCGGTTAAAAAGGCGGTGGCAGGTGTCGTTAAACAGGACGAGCGTAACACCGATCAGAAGCGCAAGTATGAAAATGAGCAACAGAAGCATCCCGAAGCCGGTAAGGCTGCTTTCTCCTAATTGGAGGGTATTTGCCTGGTTAAGTGAGACTACCAGTGCCATTACCACGGCGAGAAAAGCCAGACTTTGAAAACCGATCAGCCGGTCAAGAAAGGTGGCGGAAAATGCTTGAGGTGTTTTACCGGGCTGTGTTGTGTAGGCAATTCGCATCACATCACCTCCGATCGAGGTGGGCAGGAGTTTGCAGAAAAAAAGCCCGAGCGTGAACACCCGGGCAAGATACCAGGCGGTGAATTTTAACCCTTGGGCGCGAAGGAGAATCTGCCAGCGCCAGGCAGAAATCCAGATGAACAGGATGTAGGTAGCGGCGGCAAGCATAATCCACCTCATATCTGCCTGTTTTACCGCTTTGAGACTAGCATCTAACTGCTGGCGAAATAGGTAACCCAGAAGAGCCAATAAACCAAAGGAAATGGAAAACCGGATGAGGGAGGAAAAGCCCTTTTTCACTTTCCGTCCTTTGAGACTGACCGGTCTTTTTCTATCGGTTCGGTTAATGCTCCCGGTAATTGAGTGCCAGGATGCTTTAAAGTGCGTTCCAGTCTATCCAGCCGATCATTAAGCGAAGCGATCGCCTCACCGAGAAAGCCAGAAGCAAAAAATAAAAGCCCCGCAAGGATAAAAAGAACAACCAGATAGAGTAACGGCCTGAACCCATGTCCAAAAAGACGCAGGATAATTGCCACCAGCCCGATCAGAAAACCCAGGAAAAGGTTGATAAATCCGATGGTGCCAAAGTAGAGCAGTGGTTTACGCATAAACGAAACCTGAAAGCCAACCGCCAGCAGATCCAGAAAACCGATGATAATCCGAAACAGGCTGGAGTATTTGGATTTGCCCGCGTATCGGGGTCGCAGTTCAACCGGGACCTCGGTGATGGAAAATCCGGCCATCGCCGCGAGCGGGACAATATAGCGATGCCAGTCCTTTCTTAAGGAGATAGTATTTAATACCTCGCGGCGGAAGGTCTTCAAGGCGTTGATGTCGTGAACCTTAAGACCGAACAGTTTGCGGGCGAGGTAATTATAGATCCGGGAGACGGTTTTCTTTTCGTACCTGCCGATCTTTCTGCCGGTTACAAGGTCATAACCTTTGTCCAGCAGCTCTACTTGAAGTTTGATGTCATCAGGTGAAAACTGGAGGTCAGCGTCAAAGATGGATATATAATTGCCCCGGGCATGTGCCAGACCGGCAAGGATCGCGGCGGTTTTGCCCTGATTCCGCTTCAGGCGGACCAGTTTCAGAAACGGATAGCGTTCGCGCGCCGCATCTGCGATCGCAAAAGTCTGGTCAGTTGAGCCGTCATCAACAATGATCACCTCGTATCGCTCGTCCAGTTTTTCTGCCAGTTCCCGTAATAATGGCTCAATATTCTCCGCCTCGTTGTACGCCGGGACGATCACCGAAACGAATTGCTTTTCTTCTGACCCCATTGCTAAAATATATCAGATTTAAAATTAGTGTCAAGAGGATATAGAAGGGGACGGGCAAAAGGTGATAGAATCTCTATACTCTAAAAAAATTCAGCGGGTGATCACCACTCTAGTTGTCCTTTTGCCTTTGATAAAGTAGACCCCCGGGCTTATTCCCTGCAGATCATTCAGACCGGCTTGAAGTTTACGCACCCTTTTGCCGGTGATATCAAAAAGTTCCGCAGGCAGACTCCGGTCTGGTAGTTTCAGGCTACTGGTGACCACAGTGGGTTCAGGATGCGGTGCCGGTTCTATCTGTTCGGAGCCGATACCCAGAGGATTAAAACCGATTACTCGCAAGCCTGCTGAGTGGTCTGCAACGAGGATATAGTTTCCCGTGAACGCGACATCATAGGCACTTGCCGGTGTATCATAGTAGCCAACCTCAGTGAGTTGCCTCGGGTTGATGATCTCGATTATCCGCAACCCTGCACTGCCGTCCGCCACATAGGCGTAGATCCCTTCTACCTGGATACCGTAAGCATAACCCGGTGTATTGTAATAGCCGATTTCGCTGGGGCTGACGGGATCGGTTATCTCGATTATCCGCAACCCTGCACTGCCGTCCGCCACATAGGCATATCTGCCAACCACCTGGAGATCAAGGGCGTAACCAGGTGTATCATAATAACCGATCTCCTCGGGATTGAGCGGGTCGTTGATGTCAATTATCCTTAAACCGTAACCGCCGTCTGCGAGATAGGCATAACCGCCGGCAACTGTAACACCACGGGCATCACCCGGTGTGTCGTAATAACCGGTTTCGTAAGGGTTAACAGGATCGGTTATATCAATTATCCTTAAACCGTAACCGCCGTCTGCGAGATAGGCATAACCGCCGGCAACTGTAACGCCCCAGGCATCACCCGGTGTGTCGTAATAACCGGTTTCGTAAGGGTTAACAGGATCGGTTATATCAATTATCCTTAAACCGTAACCGCCGTCTGCGAGATAGGCATAACTGCCGGTAACTGTAACACCACGGGCATCACCCGGTGTGTTGTAATAACCGGTTTCGTAAGGGTTAACAGGATCGGTTATATCAATTATCCGCAAGCCCGCATACTCGTCTGCGAGATAGGCATAGTTGTCGTCTGTATCAACACCGCAAGCCCTGGCCGGGGTTTCATAGTAGCCGACCTCATCTGGACTGCGCGGGTTGCTGATGTTGATGATCCTTAAACCCTCAAACAGGTCTGCTACACAGGCATAACCTCCTGACAGGGTAACACCACGGGCATTACCCGGGGTATCGTAATAGCCGACCTCATAGGGATTGCCCGGGTTGCTGATGTCAATAATCCGTAAACCACTGGAATGGTCCGCCACACAGGCATAACTTCCTGACAGGGCAACCGCAAAAGCCGAGCCCGGAGTGTCATAGTAGCCAATTTCAATTGGACTGCGCGGGTTACCAGCATCAACTACCCGCAAGCCCGCGTTCTGGGCAACAACGTAGGCATATCTGCCTGAAATCGCAACCCCGCGGGACCAGTCCGGCAGGTAACAATAACCGACCTCCGCTGGATTTCCGGGATCGCTGATGTCAATTATGCGCAGTCCTGAATCCCGGTCTGCCACATAGGCATAACCGCCCGCTACCGCCACACCCAGAGCCCAGCCCGGGGTATCATAATAACCGACCTCCGCTGGATTTCCGGGATCGCTGATGTCAATTATGCGCAAGCCACCGGCATTGTCCGCAACACAGGCATAGTTGCCTGAGACCGCAATCGCGCGTGCTTCGCCGGGTGTGTTACAGGCACCGAGTTTTACCGGAGATACCGGATCGGTAACATCCCAGATCTCCACTCCGGTATACCCGTTAGCAACATAAAGGAGATTGTTATTATAGAAAAGATGCTCGACAACACCACTGGTGCGAATTTCAGACAGTTTTCTCGGCTGGGCAGGGTTGGAGATATCAAGCAAATAAATTCCACCCCCTGAGCCCATAAAACTGACCTGTCTTTGTATATCAACCGCCACCGCAGCGGTTGGACCAAAGGGCCAGGTACCGATTTGCCGGCAGTTTAATGAGTCCTGGGACCAGATAGAACCGCAGAACAGACCAACCGCCACCGTTGCCTGTAGAAGGAGTTTCATATAAAACCTCCGGTTTTGTTTACCGGGATTATAATGGCTGTATTTTTAACTGTCAACTGGTGAGTGGTTTTACTAACTTGACCTTTGGTTAAGGTGCGGGTATGCTGAGTTGGTGCAGGAGCGTTTTCGGGAGCAATTGAGCTCGTTGGGCAGGGTTTTTGAACGTCTGCTTGTTTTGCAGGGTGAGCGTAAAATTTATCTGGTTGGTGGTGCGGTGCGGGATCTGCTGTTGAATAAGAGTCCGCAGGATTATGATTTTGCGGTTTCCGGTTCGGGTATTGAGTTTGCCCGGGGGTTTGCCCGTGAGGTCAGGGGGAAACTGGTGGTGCTTTCTGAGGATGATGATGAGGCAAGGGTGGTCTACCGGAAAAGACTGATACTGGATTTTAACGGCCTGCGTGGGGGGGCAATTGAGCAGGACCTGGGACAGCGAGATTTTACAATCAACGCGATGGCGGTGGAGGTGGGAAATTTTGATTTAATTGACCCTTTCGGCGGGCAAAGAGATCTTAAAAACAGGTTGATCAAACCGGTGGCGGATAACTCGCTTGACCTTGATCCGTTGCGGCTTTTGCGGTCGTTCCGGTTCGGGCTGGAGATGGGTTTTTTAGTTGATGATGCGGTCCGGTTGCAGGGGAGGAGAGTTTCTCTGCAAAACACCGCACCGGAGCGGATCGGATATGAACTGCTGCGGATTCTGGAGGCGGTTAACGGGGTTTTGGTGCTGGTGGAGTTGCGGGAGTTGGGTAAACTTCTGGAGATTTTGCCGGAAATCGCGCCACTTTCAGCAGATGAGGAGCTCTGGCAGCACACTCTGCGGACCTGCTATAAACTGGAGGAGATTTTACTTCATCCCGGGTTTTTTGAGCGGTTTAAGCCAGAGTGGGATGCCTATTTTAACCGTATGCCTTACCGTCGGGCGCTATTGAAACTGGCGGCGCTGCTGCATGATGTTGCTAAGCCCCACACCCGTTTTGTAAACGAGGCGGGTGAGACCCATTTTTATGGCCATGATGGGCTGGGAGCTCGTCTGGTGGTTAAGATCGGATATGAGCGGTTGCGCCTTTCCCGTAATCAGGTCCGGGTTGTCCAGACGCTGGTCAAGGAGCATATGCGTCTGCATCTCTTGGCAACTGCACCGGAGTTGAGCGAGCGGGCAATCCGGAGGTTTTTTCGCGATTTAGGAGATGAGGCGTTCGGGTTGATGATTCTGTGTTATGCGGATGGCTGGGCAACTGCGGGCAGGACGGTTCATCTGGAGGCGACAATCACGCGGATGCTGGAGCAACGGCGGGCAGAACTGGCAGAGCAGAGGGTAAAGAGGCTGGTGACCGGTGATGATCTGATCGCGCTGGGGTTGAAGCCGGGTCCGGTTTTTCGGGTGATTCTGCAGGAGCTGGAGGATCTTCAGATTGAAGGCAAGATCACCACCAAGGAGGAGGGGATCGAGTATCTGAAGTCCTACTTGAGTAACCTGGATAAATGAGGCGGCGTTTTTTCTACTTTCTGGGCGGAATAGTTGCTATTCTGAGCGGTCTGGCTTTCGGCGGCGAGGTTGTTGAGACCCTTCTCTTCTCTGCTGATTTTCTGGAGATACGGGAAGGTGATTACGGAGGGATGGTGAGTTTTAAGGATGGGGAGTTGATAGGTGAGCCGGGTTTGCCTGCACTGCCCAGACTGGGTAGAAGTATTCCTTTACCAGCCGAGGCAGTTCCGGTTAGGGTCAGGGTGGTGAATGTTACTTTTGAGACCCTGCCGGGCAGTTTCAAAGTTGCACCGGTTCAGCCCCCGGCAATTCTCTGTTTGCGTTCAGTGCCGGATCCGGTTGAGCCTGATTGGCTGGTTTATCAGCAGGAGCGGTTTTATCCTGAGTCACTCTGTATAATTGCAGGGCAGGGTGAATGGGGAGAGCGTTCGATGGTGGCTTTGCTTATTGCGCCGGTGCAGTATCTGCCCGCAAAAGGTCTTTTGCGCCGGGTAAAGGAGATGAGGGTGGCGGTTGAATATGAGCCGGGCTCTGGTTATATGCCACGGAGGCTCAGAGATGGAGAGGGTTTGAGTTATCTTGTGGTAACCGGTAGGGGGCTGGACACCGTTTTTAGTGACCTGTGCCGGTGGCGATGGCTGACCGGACTCAGTGCAGGGGTCAGGGATATTGACTGGATTTTAGCCCGTTATCCGGGCAGGGATGGTGCGGAGAGATTGCGCAATTATCTTAAAATCTGTGCCCGGGATTCAGGTCTTGAGTACCTTCTGTTGGGTGGTGATGTGGAGATAGTACCGGTGCGGAAGGCGTTTGCCTTTGCTTCTAATGCCGGGATTCATTTGCGCGAGGACTCTTTACCCTGTGATCTGTATTATGCGGATCTGAATGGTGACTGGGATGAGAATCAGAATCAGGTTTTTGGGGAGGTGGCGGACCGCATAGATTTATATCCGGATATATATGTAGGCAGGACACCGGTTAAGGATGCAGGTGAAGCCCGGGCATTTATTAATAAAGTTATTTCCTATGAACAGCCCGGTGATGGCCGGTATCAGCACCGCGCGGTTTTTTCTGCTGCGGTCCTCTGGGATGAGCCTTATACTGATGGGGCGGTTGCCAAGGAGCGGATCCGTCTCCGCTGTCTGCCTGAGCATTTTGATGTGCGCACCCTTTATGAGTCCCGGACCAGGATAACAGTAGATACCGCACTGGTGATGCTTGATGCAGGGTTTGGTATCTTCAACCATTGCGGACACGGCTGGATTGATGCGCTGGCGTTGAGTCATAATGCCATTCTCCGTAACCGGGATGTGGACAGATTGAGCAATCTCAACTCGCCGGGTATCGGTTACTCAATTGGTTGCTGGACTGCGGCATTTGATTTTGATGCGATCGGTGAGCATTTTGTGCTTAATCCAGCGGGGGGTGGGGTGGCATTTATTGGTCACTCCTCTTACGGCTGGGGTGCGCCGGGTAATCCGGGGTTTGGTTATTCAGACCGGTTTGACGAGCGTTTCTTTTATGAGTTATTCAGATCACCGGATGGTCGGCTGGGTGAGATTTTTGCCCGGACAAAGAGCTATTTTATTCCTTTCAGCCAGGAGTCAAATGTCTATCGCTGGCATCAGTTCTGCCTTAATCTTTTAGGCGATCCGGCAATGCGGGTTTACACCGATACCCTGCGGACCCTTTCTGTTCTTAAACCGGGTAGTGTCGGGGTCGGTGCGGAGTTCACACGGATAACGGTGTTAAGCCGGGCTGGACCGGTGAGTAATGCAACGGTGAGTTTGAGTAGCGATACGGCTGTCTATTCAGCTCAGACCGGTACAGATGGTACCGCAGTTGTCAAGCATCCTCCAATGCCGCCGGGCAGGGTGGATCTGCTTGTTACCGCAGATAACCACTATCCGGTTTTTGACTCTTTAACTGTAACTCGCGGTCCCAGTATCAGTTTGACCGGGTTGAAGGTTGTGGATTCTATGGGCGATAACAACGGTTATGTCTCGGCTGGAGAGGAGTTTTTTCTCCGGTTGGAGTTTCAAAATACCGGCGCTGCGCCCTCAACACAACTGCGCTGGTACATTACGGTTGTTAATTCTCCTTACTTTGTTATTGACTCCAGTCCGGGTGAGTTGCCGGGGCTTAATCCGGGAGAGAGGGGTTCAGTTTGTTCTCCTCGGTGCCGGATAGTGGCTGATGCGCCCAACGGTGTGGTGGGGCTGTTTAAGGTGATCATCACCGACCAGTTTCAGACGGTGTGGCAGATTCCTTTTGTCCTTCAGGTGGCGATGCCCGAAGTTAAGGTTGCCGGTTACATTTTAGAGCCCAGGGGGGAGACTACCGGGGTCTGGATTAAGGTGGTCAATCTGGGTTTGGCACCAGCAACAAGTCCTACCGGCACACTTTTTAAGCCGGATCCGGCTCAGCCGATTAAATTGATTACACCCGGTCTTATCTTCCCTCCGATTCCGGCAGGAGAGACAGCCTGGTCGTTGACACCGGTGAGGGTGATCACTCGCTTACCTGTTGTCCGGATAGGGGTAAACATCGTTGCAGATGGATATCGGTTCAGTGATACCCTTTGTCTTTCGTTGCTACCAGCAGGTTTAAGCGCGAATTTTGATGATGGTTATGAGGGCTGGAGTTTTACCGGGACAGGTATTAACTGGAGTCTTTCTTCCCGAAGGAGTTCTTCTTTGCCTTACTCGCTTTATACCGGTGATGAGGCAGGTAACTATCCGGATAACTGTACCTGCTATGCGGTTTCCCCCTGGTTTCTACTGCCCAACTCCGCCCGCCTCAGTTTTTACCGCTGGTATTCGGTGCCCACCTATGGTGCGGACGGACTTTATGTGATCATCCAGACTGTAGAGGGAGAGGATACCCTGGACTTCATCGGTGCGGGTGGTGCGCTGGGACAGGGGCAGGGTTTGATTGTGTCTGACTGGTTATGCCAGTCCTATGACCTCAAGGATTATTCTGCAGGTGATTCTGCCCGTCTGGTGTTTGTGTTTGTTGCTGACGGGGACAATTCATCCGGTGAGGGGTTTTACCTTGACGATATCAATGTTCAGTCTGCTGAATCGTTGTCTCGGCCGGTGCCGGATCGAAGTCAAATAGTTAATCTTTTTCCTAATCCGTTTTCAGGTAGCACTACCATTATGTTTTCAACATTGGGAGCGGAGCCAGTTCGCCTGGCAATTTTTGACCTGACGGGCAGGAGACTGCGCACTCTGTTTGAAGGCAGGGTTAACCCGAGTTACCATTCGGTTTTCTGGGATGGCACCGATGAGCGGCGCCGGCGTTTGCCTGCGGGGGTCTATTTTCTTAAACTGGATAGAGGTGAATTTTTAACTACCGAATGCTGTTTTAAGATAATTAAACTGGCAGAATGAAAAAGGAGAGTTTGGTTTACGGGCCGGTTTTGTCCCGGCGTCTGGGTAGGTCATTGGGAATAAATCTCACTCCCCATAAGACCTGTTCATTTGACTGCTGTTACTGCCAGTGTGGTAGAACTACGGTCCGGACCGTGCGCCGGGGTTCTTATGTGCAGATTGCGGGTCTGCTTGAACAGGTGCGGGAGGCAACTGCAAAGTTTGAGGTTGATTATTTGACCCTTTCCGGAAGCGGTGAACCAACACTGAATCGGGATATAGGTAAAATTATCCGCAGGTTAAAGGAGGAGTTTCGAATCCCGGTTGCGGTGATTACCAATGCAACCCTTTTGTCCAATCCAGAGATTCGGCGCGCCCTCTACGCTGCGGATCTGGTTGTCCCCACCCTATCAGCAGCCGATGAAAAGGTATTCCGGCGCCTGCACCGACCCTGTCCTGGGGTCCGCCTCGCCGCGGTTATTTACGGCTTGAAGGTTTTTCGGCGTTATTTTTCCGGAAAGATCTATCTGGAGATAATGTTGGTAAAGGATGTTAATGATGCACCGGAGCACTTAATGAAACTCCGCCGGCTTGTCTGGGAGATAAAGCCGGATCTGGTACATCTTAATACCGTGGTTCGTCCTCCGGCAGATAAATCTGCCCGGCCGCTGTCTGATGATGAGCTGAATCAAGTCCGTATGCTTTTTGGCGGCGATGCCCAGATTGCCATCTCTTCGGTCGATTTCAGGTCGAGCCGAGTACACACGGCAACCGCTCAGGCGGTTTTACAGGTGATTCGTAGTCGTCCGGTAACAGCCGCGGAGTTATCTGTTGCCCTGGGGGTTAGCCAATCTGTCCTGCGCCGCATACTGAGCGAACTGGAAAGAAATGGTTCGGTTAAAAAGATGAACTACCGCGGCGCGGTATTCTATGAACCCAACAGCTGGTTGGCTGAGGGTGAGATTTAATATGTCAACCATCGGGGGGGCGGGCGCAACCCAATTGCTTCCGCAGGCTTGACTCTCGTTTTGACCGTTCTTATAATAGAATGGTGAAGGTAGTTGCCACAAACCGGAAGGCGCTACGGGATTATACCGTTTACGAGAAAATTGAGGCCGGGATTGCCCTTGCGGGAACCGAGGTGAAATCACTGCGGGAAGGGGGCGCCGCATTAAATGGCGGTTATGCGGTGGTGGAGGATGGGGAGGTCTATCTTTATGATGTTAATATCGCGCCGTATCGTCAGGGTAATATCTTTAACCGTGATCCCAGACGGCGCCGAAAACTTTTGTTCCACAAGGATGAGATCAAACGGCTGTTTGGCAAAACCACACTGCGCGGTTTCACCCTGATTCCGCTACGGCTGTATTTCAATGAGCGGGGAATCGCCAAAGTGGAGCTAGCACTATGTAAAGGTAAGAAGGCAATTGACCGGCGCGAGGAGTTGAAGCGTCGAGAAATGGAGCGGGACGAAAGACAATGGCGTTCAGGATAGCACCGGTAATAAAGGGAGACCGTCTTGTCGTGCTGCTCCTTTGGTTTTGTTGGACGGCACCGGTTGTGGCTGGTACCAAGGTCGTCAATGGTATTGAGTATGTGCCGCTGAGTGTGGTGGTCAGCCAGTTGGGTGGCAAGTGCTGGTATATTTCTGCTGACGCCGGGAGCGGTCGGTTCATTACGGTGATTCCGAGGGCGGACTCGCTCGGCTCCGAATACACCTTTCTGCCAGACAGTAATCAGGTCATCCACAACGGTAGAAAGATGAGGTTACCTCTGCCGACGATCTGGGAAGGAAGTTCGGCGCCCCAGCTGTATCTACCCACCGTGGTTGCCGCAGCGATTTTTCCGGAACTGGATGTACCGGTCCTCAATACCCTCGAGACTGACCGGGCAAAGGATACGCTGGTCGTCCGCCTACTCCTCAATCCGTTTCAGAAGAAATCCGGTCCCCTCCTCTATCATCGGGAAAAGGTGTCTGCGCTGGAATTCCGGCTGACCATCGGTTGCCGGATTGATTCGGGCTTTGTTCAACAACTGCAACTGCTCGCCTTAACCGGCACTCATACTCCACTTAATGGGATAAAACTTGACCCGAGTACGCCGAGCACCAGATTAGTCTGGTCATTTCGCCAGCCGATGGCAGAAACGGTCATCCCCCTGAGCAACGGACTGGAGGTACGGATTTTTCCCCAAGCACGGCGGCGGGTAACCAAAATTCTGCTCGATCCCGGACATGGGGGCAAAGACCCTGGGGCATTAGGAAGACGGGGAACCAAGGAGAAAGAGATTGTCCTGGACATTACCCAGCGAGTTAAATCCCGGCTTTTTAAAAAGGGTTTTGAAATTTATATCACGCGGGAGCGAGACGATTATGTCTCCCTGGCAGAAAGGGCAGAGCAGGCGGTAAAAAGTGGCGCGCAGATATTTGTGAGCATTCATGCCAACTGGGCGGAGAATCGGACGGCGCGGGGAATCGAAACTTATTTCTTATCCGAAGCGAAGACCGATTGGGAGCGGGCGGTGGCAACCCGGGAAAATGCGGTTTTTGAGCGGGAAATTGCTAACCCGCTGCTGAAGAAAGATGACAGACTTAGCCTGATCCTTGCGGACCTCGCCCAGAATGAGTTCCTCTTTGAATCCAGCGAACTGGCGGCGAAAATTCAGGGGGCGGCGATAGGTTTTGTCCACGCCAATGACCGTGGGGTGCGCCAGGCAAATTTCTATGTTCTGCGCAATATCTTTATGCCCGCGGTGCTGGTGGAGTGTGGCTATTTGAGCAACAAAAGTGAGGAGCAACTCCTGCGCAAACCAGAATACCGGGCAAAAGTCGCCCAGGCGATTGCGGATGGCATCGCGGATTTCGCCGCCGAATACGAAAAACGTCTCAATGGCGAACGGAAATAGGTATGCCATCGGCAACTGTTAATATCAAGCGGTTTCACCGTATTGCCTCACAGCGGCTTTTTGGGAAAAGACTGGATGTCTATCTGGTGCTGTCCGGTCTGGGGGTTTCGCGCAGCCGGGCAGCACAGCTGATTAACGTCGGCAAGGTGCGGGTCAATGGCGAAACAGTAAAACCCAGTTATCGGGTAAAGCCCGGTGATGAAATTTGCGCCGAATTTGAGCCGGAACCGGAGCGGACAATTGAACCCCAACCGATGATATTGAACATCGTCTATGAGGATGAGGATGTTGTTGTCATTGACAAGCCGGGAGGGGTGGTGGTGCATCCAGCGCGGGGTAACCGTTCTGGCACACTGGTGCAGGGAGTGCTTTATCATTGCCAGCTTCTTCCTATACGCGCGGACTCGCCGTTACGGCCCGGTGTTGTCCATCGGCTGGACAAGGATACCACCGGATTACTGGTGTTTGCCAAAACCGATACCGCGCTGCGCCACTTGGGTGCCCAGATTGAGCAACGCACGGTTCTACGCGAGTACCTGGCATTTGCTTGGGGTGATTTTGAACTACCCTCGGGCACCATTGATGCGCCGATTGGCCGGCATACGATCGACCGGCAGCGGATGGCGGTTACGCCCTTTGCCGCGCGCCTCGCAGTAACCAACTTTGAGGTACTCCGGCGGTATGCGATTTGTACCTATCTCCGGCTCCGGCTGAAAACGGGTAGAACTCATCAAATACGGGTGCATCTCCAGCATATCGGTCATCCAGTGGTCGGTGATCCGGACTACGGTGGTCGCAGTTGGCAGTGTATTACTCAGCGTGACCAGATACCAATTTTAAAAGAGATCCTTTCTCGCGTCAAACGCCAAGCGCTCCATGCCGCCCGCCTCGGATTTGTCCATCCCCGAACCAAAAAGTTCCTTGAGTTTAACTCGCCTCTGCCCCCGGATTTGGAAGGCCTGCTGGTGTATCTGGAAGAACTGCGTCAGCAAAGGGTGTTGTGAATTGAACGTTATGGTTTACAGTTGGTTTCGGTGGTTATCGGTGGTCATTATGGTTGTTTCGTGTCGGTCAATACCCAAGAACCTGCCCGAGTTAACGCCGCCGGACTGGCAGGATGGTGAAATCGCGGTCTATAATGTGATGCGCAACGACACGGTCTTATTCCGGCGCGTGGTCACCTTAGACTATGACGAAGAGGCAGGAGAGCCGACTTTAGTGTTTACCAACACGGTTCAGTCGGAATCAGCACCGTTTTACTTCTTTGATTCCACTACTTTTGCCCTGGCTCGTTTTACCTTGAAACCGCTCTGGCTTACCCGCACCGTGGCTACGGAGATTTCGGTTTCAGAAGTCGAGGCAGAGTTTGAGTCCCAGCGGGTTCACTTACGCAAACAGACCATTGACGGTGAAACCGAAATGAGTATCAAGGCTCACCGGAACACCCTGGCGATTGAAATGGTGCCGATGTTTTGCCGTGCGATTCCGCTCGAGCCGGCACTGAGTTTTGTTGTCCAGGCGGCTGTCCCGCTGGAGATGCGCGACATTTTGGTCCGGGTCAAGGTGCTGGGGACAAAGTCGATCGCAACACCGCTCGGCGAGATTCTCTGTCGCGAGGTGGAGGCGGTTGCGCCGGGGAGGAATTTGCGTTTTGCCTATGAGCTGGCTGAACCGCACCGGCTGATTGCCATCCGTGACTTTGAAAACGCTACTGAGACCATACTTACCGAGTTCTATGTCAATCCTACTTCGTTTCCACTACCCGAGGAGTAGATGGGTTACTCTACAGTTACCGATTTTGCCAGGTTTCTCGGTTTGTCAACATCACAGCCCCGTAAGACGGCGATGTGATAGGCAAGTAGTTGTAGCGGCGGGGCGACGATGATCGGTGCGAGATACTCGGGGGTCGGTGGTAGATAGATCACGGTCTCAGCGATCTCCTCTAAACTGTGGTCTCCTTCCGTACCTAAGGCGATTATCCGCCCCCGACGTGCTTTGGCTTCGGTGAGATTGGAGATCATCTTGTCGTAATAAGAGTCGCGGGGTACGATCCCAATCACTGGTACATTTTCGTCAATAAGTGAGATCGGTCCGTGTTTCATCTCGCCGGCAGGGTAACCGGTAGCGTGGACATAGGCGATCTCTTTAAGTTTCAGTGCTCCTTCTAAGGCACTGGGATAATTGATTCCACGACCGATAAAGATAAAATCCCGTGCCTGAGCAAGGCTTTTTGCCAGGATCTTTATTTGCCGGTCAAATGCCAGTGTCGCGGCAACCTGCTTGGGCAAGCGGTATAGTTCTTTATATAACTGCTGGAACCGGCTCTCGTTGAGCGTGCGCCTGATTTTGGCAAAGTACAGTGCCAGCGTTAGCAGGGAAAGGATCTGGGCGGTGTATGCCTTGGTGGAGGCGACACCAATCTCGGGTCCGGCATGGATATACAATGTGGCATCCGCCTCGCGGGCGATTGAGGAACGGAATACATTAAGGATACCCAAAGTTTTTATGCCCCGTTGCTGTGCCTCGCGGAGCGCGGCTAATGTATCGGCGGTTTCTCCGGATTGACTGATTGCCAGCATCAGGGTGCCATTCTCATCATATAGGTACTCGGATGTCCGCAGTTCGGAACTGATTTCTACTGTGGTGGGAATCCGGCAGAACTTCTCAAAATAGTATCTACCCACCAGCCCGGCATGGTAAGAGGTGCCACAAGCCTGAATGACCAGACGGGCGATCTTCTCGATAAAGTCGGGATAGAAGATTGTCTCCGGGTCAAGCACGATCGTACCGTTACGGAACCGCCGGCGCAGGTTCTCTACCAGCACCCTGGGTTGTTCAAAGATCTCCTTGCGCATAAAATGAGGATAGCGTCCTTTGGAAACCTCCTTGGGTTTGAGTGCAATCGATAACGGAACCCGGGCTACTTTTTTATTACGATCAGTCCAGATTTCAACCTGGCGCCGGGATACAACCGCAATATCGCCATCCTGCAGAACGATCATCTTCCGTGCCAGACCGATCAGTGCCGGTATATCGGAGGCAACAAGAAACTCATCCCGGCCAATACCGATGAGAAGAGGTGATCCCTTTTTTACCGCATAGAAGCGGTCAGTTTCCTCGGCGTTGATTACTACTAAGGCATATGTCCCTTGCAATTTACTGATGCTGAAGCGCAAAGCCTGGAGAAAGTTACGCCGCTCTTTTTTGTGCTGATAAAAGGACTCAATCAGATGAATAATGACCTCGGTATCGGTAGTGGAAGCAAAACGATGGCCTTCAGCGATCAGTTTTTTTCTTAACTCCCGGTAATTCTCGATGATCCCGTTATGTACCAATGCGAGGGTCCCGGTGCAATCAGTAAAGGGATGGGCGTTATCGTCATTCACTTCGCCGTGGGTTGCCCATCTGGTATGGCCAATACCTAATTTTCCATCAACCGGACGCTGAGCCAACAGTTCCTTCAGCCGCTGGAGTCGACCTGCAACCTTGCGAATTTTGATACCGTTGTTTAATATCGCGACCCCACAGGAGTCATAACCCCGGTATTCCAACTTCTCCAGCCCAACCATTACCACATTGGTAACATTCCGCTCACCGATATATCCGACGATACCGCACATCCTTACCCCCTGTTCTGCCAGTTTGCGATTACCCGGGCGATAAGCTCCTCAGCGGTTCTCTGATTGCGTGCCTCGGCGATTATCCGGACAATCGGTTCGGTATTGCTCTGGCGAATGTGAACCCACCAATCCGGACCGGCGATCCTTATGCCATCGGTAAAGTCGGTTGCCACATTCGGGCCCAGAAACGATGTCAGCCACGGCGCGATTTTTTGCTGGTCAAGACCATCATCCGCAACCGTGCGCTTTACGATACGGTATTCAGGTAGTTCCTGGCGGAGTACCGATAGTCTTTTTCCGGTACGTGTCATTAGTCCTATGACCGTTGCCATCGCGACCAGACCGTCGCGGGTCAGATTTACCTCCGGCAGAATTACCCCACCATTTCCTTCTCCGCCCAAAATGGCGTTGGTCAGTTTGATCTTTTCGATCACATTTGCCTCACCAACTTTTGTCCTGAAGACCCGGACGCCAAAACGGGCACCGATGTCTTCAATCATCCGGCTGGTGGACAGGTTAATTACCACATCCCCCTTTTTCTGTGCAAGGATGTAAAGTGCGGCAAGGCAGAGTGTTGCCTCTTCTCCGAGAGGTGATCCGGTTTCATCAACACAACTCAGTCGATCGCCATCCGGGTCAAAGGCAAACCCGGCATCGAGTTTTTCCTGTTTTACCAGCTGAGACAGTGCGGCGATATTTTCTGCGGTTGGTTCGGGAGGGCGAGGAAAGTGGTCGGTTAAATCCTCAGGCGAGCAGAAGATCTTTTTGTTTTCACAACCGAAGGAATTGAGCAATTGGCCTGCTGCCTTGCTGACCGCCCCATTGACAGCATCTATGCCAATGCGCAGTCCGGTGTTGTTGATCCCCTGAAAAAAACGGTTTTCTCGGATTGCCTGGATGTGGATATCGATACCATCCAGAGACCAAACTCTGCCTGTCCGCAGGTGGTTGTTTGTGCTCATCGGTGCGGGCGAAAAGGACTTCAGTTGGTCAAGTTCAGCAGGCAGGATAAATCTGCCTTCCGGATGGACAAATTTAATTCCGTTCCACTCCAGGGGGTTATGGCTGGCGGTGATGATCAATCCTCCTTTAGTATCAGGGGTTGAGCGGACAAAGTGTACAACACTCGGTGTTGGACAGATGTCAAGGTCAATCACATCGCAACTCTGGGCAAGCAGTCCGGATCTGACCGCGTTTAGCAGTTCTTTTCCCGATGGGCGGGGGTCTCTACCGACCACATACTTTCCTCTACCCATAAGCAGGCAGAATCTCTCTGCTAACTGCCGGCAGTCGTCCGGCTGGAAATCTTTGCCGACTACCCCGCGCCAGCCAGAGACCGAAAAGATCGTGTTCTTCATTTTAACTTTATCTTTCGACCACAACAACCTGCGTTCGCCTTATTATGCCTGATAATGATTAACAAGTCAATTTTGGCACGGGTATTGCGTTCTGCCCGCAGGCAGGTGGCAATCTACAAGCGGGGAAACGGGGTCTACACGCAAAGAGATTCCTCGCCGGACAAGCCGGCTCGGAATGATAAAAAGGGTGTCATTGCGAGTGAACCGAAGGCGAACGTGGCAATCTCACGCGTATAGATTACTTCACTTCGTTCGCAATGACGAAGAGGGGGAATTGTTCGGAATGACGAAGATGGGGCATTGCGGGTGCCTTTTTTCTGTCGTTGCGAGGGCGAAGTCCGAAGCAATCTCAATTTGCAAAGAGATTCCTTGGTATAGATTTGACAATTGGCTTTTTGCTGAGTAGCCTAAATATGTAATAAACTAGGAGGAAAGTAAGATGGCAGAGAAATTGTCTGGATCAGTGTGGCAATTGCTAATGATTACCGTTTTTGGTTTTACCGGTTGCGGAGTGATCGGTGGACCACCGGCTAACCTTCAGATCGCCGCGGCTACGGATACGACCGTCCAGTTGGTCTGGACGACACCGGCACAGGGGATGCCGGACAGTTTCCTAGTCTATTTCTGTCCGGTTAAGGAGACGGTGTTTGCCTTGGTGGGGGACACCAGTGGTAACACCTACGTTCATAATCCGCACGGTATGACCGGCAGATATAAGGTCGCCGCAATGTTTGCCGGCAAGGAGTACTACTCTCGGACAGTTCTGAGCACCATTCCAGTGCATACCGAGAGTAAAGTGCTTTCCGAACTTGATGGGACGGGCAATGCGGGCTATGGCTGGAATTACGACTCTGGGTTTGCCCGCACTTACTCAATGCGGGAGACCGCAAGTGCCCGGTATGTTGATCTCTATGTTACCAATTTTTCTCCGGGCACTGCCCTGCCCTATCGTCTTGCCAGCCCAAGGATGGGACCATCAGAACTGTCCGGTGTGGTGCCAACCGCCAACTGGGACACCACCTGGTTTACCGATCCACTGGCGGATGAGAATGCACCCCTGCCCCCGGTAACCGAAAGCACCTACTTTAACTATACCACGCTACCAGAGGACAGCCTGCCCGCATTTATTGGCGTTTACCTACCCGAAGGTGATAATCGGTACTTTGCTCTGGCCAAGGTCAGTAGGATCAACTCTACCAATGCTACGCTGGAGCTGGAGTCCTGGTTGCAACTTGTACCAGGGCTGCATTTAATTACCCATCAATAACTATGAAAAAAGATTATCAGCCGGATAAGAATCTGGTAGAGCAGTTCAGCACACTGGAGAAAAAGATCAATGAGGCGCTGGAACTAATCGGTCGGTTAAGGCAGGAAAACCGGTCTTTAAGGGAAAAACTTAATGAACTGGAAAAACTACATGCGAACGCGGTGGCGCAGTTGAATATCATCATTGACAAAATAGACTCGTTATTGTAAAGTATTACAAAGGGAGCCTATGCAGAACTTTGTTGTTAAAGTTTTGGGTAGTGAATATAATGTTCGAGCCGACCAAGACGGCGAGTATGTTTTAAAAGTTGCGGAAATTGTTGACAAGAAGATGCGGGAGGTCAGCAACCAGTTTCAACAGCCGAATACGGCCAAGACCGCGGTGCTGGCTTGTATGAACCTGGTTGATGAATCGCTCCAAAATACCCAGGCGGAGAGGGACTGGATTTGCCAGAGGGTCGGCGGGCTCATTGAAAAATTGGCAAGGGTTCTTTAGGCTCCCTGCAGTGTTCGTGATAGTGACTGAGTCTTGAGCCAACACCCGTTTAACGGGGGCCACTATAGGGTGGTGGAGTGCCGCCCTAAAGGCAACACGAAGCCATTCTGAGGCTCCCACCTGTTTTGCGGGTTCAGAGACTGCACTACACGACATTTGCGGGGTTTTGTTTTTGTAAGGAGGTCGCTATGGATTTTATGGGGTTGAATATCATCATTCTGGGCGTTCTGGCACTACTTTTTTTGGGGGGGCTCGGTTTTTTCAGCGGTTTGGCCGCGAGCCGGCGTGCGGCGCGGCGATTTCTTGCCGCGCGTGAAGCGGATGGCGCAGCGATAATTGCTGAAGCCAAAAAACGTGCTGAGGAGATTCAACGGCAGGGCGAGATCCGGGCAAAGGAAGACTGGGAACGGGAACTGGTGAAGTTTGAAGCCCAGACCGCGGTCACGCGTCGGGAACTGGAACGCTGGGAGGAGAAACTGAAGGGCCGTGAGACGTTTCTTGCGCGCCGGGAGAGTGTGGTTACACAGCGGGAGGCGGATTTAATAAAGAAGGACCGGGAGCTGGTGGCGCGGGAGAAACTTGTCCGGGCAAAGATGGACCGTCTGGACCAGTTAATTGAGCAGGAGAACCAGCGATTAGAACGGATCGCGGGACTGTCAGCAGAAGAGGCAAAAAGGGAACTGATGCACAATTTAGAGAATGAAGCCCGGCTGGAGGCGGCAAAGAGCATTCGGGAGATAAAGGAAGAGGCTAAGGTAAAGGCGGAGCAGGAGGCACGGGAGATCATCGCCGCGGCGATTCAGCGGTGTGCGATCGCCCATACCACCGAGACTACGGTTTCAGTAGTCAATCTGCCCTCGGACGAATTGAAAGGGCGGATTATCGGCAGAGAAGGTCGCAACATCCGAACCTTTGAGACACTGACCGGGGTGGAAGTGATGATTGATGATACCCCCGGTGCGATCATCATCTCCGGTTTTGATCCGGTACGGCGCGAAGTGGCACGGCTGGCGATGGAGCGGTTGGTATCAGATGGCAGGATCCATCCTGCCCGGATTGAAGAGGTGGTTGGTAAAGTTCAGCAGGAGATGGAGCAGATAATCAAATCGACCGGAGAAGAGACGGTGGTAGAAATGGGGATCATTGGACTGCATCCGGAACTGATTAGACTCCTGGGTCGACTGCGTTACCGCACCAGTTACGGCCAGAATGTACTCTTACATAGCCGGGAGGTCGCCTATCTTGCCTCGTTGATGGCGCAGGAACTGGAGTTTGACCCGATGCTTGCCAAACGGGCAGGGCTGCTGCACGACATCGGCAAAGCCGCTGACCAGACGATAGAAGGCACGCATGCTGGTATCGGTGCGGATCTTGCCCGGCGTTATGGTGAGGAGTTAACTATAGTCAATGCAATTGCCGCTCATCATGAAGAGACGAGTGCGGACTCGCCTTACGCCTTTCTGGTGGCAGCTGCGGATAGTATCTCTGGTTCCCGTCCCGGTGCCCGGCGCGAGAGTTTTGATGCCTATATCAAACGGGTTGAGGATTTAGAGGCGATCGCGGTCTCTCATCCGGGTGTGGAACGGGCTTACGCAGTTCAGGCAGGCAGGGAGATTCGGGTTTTGGTGGAACCGAGCAAGGTGTCAGACCAGGAGGCGGGTGAACTTGCCACCCGAATTGCCAGTCAGATTGAAGCGGAGATGAAATATCCGGGCCAGATCAAGGTGATGGTGATCCGGGAGACGCGAGCGGTAAGTTATGCCCATTAGGCGCATTCTGTTTCTGGGTGATGTTTGCGCAGAACCGGGGCGCCGGGTAGTGAAAGTGCTATTGCCTAAACTCAGGGCAGAATTGCAATGCGACTTTTGTATTGTCAATGGTGAGAATGCCGCCGGAGGGTATGGCATAACTCCCCGTGTCGCTGAGGAACTGTTCAGTGCCGGTGCGGACTGTATTACCACCGGTGACCACGCCTTTGACCGTAAGGAGATCTGGGATTATCTCAATGCCGAGCCGCGGATTCTGCGTCCGATTAACTTTCCTTCTGAAGCGCCGGGTCGGGGCTGGGCGGTTTTTGATCTGGCAAGGCAGGGTAGTGCTGATACTGGAGAGGTTGAGAAGATTGCGGTTATTAACCTTGTGGGCAGGGTTTTTATGAAGCCGGTTGACTGTCCTTTTCAGCGCATCAAACCGGTGATCAGCGGGCTTTCTAAAATCACACCGGTGATCTTGGTGGAGTTCCATGCCGAGGCGACCGCAGAAAAGCAGGCGCTGGGCTGGTTTCTTGACGGCCAGGTGAGCGCGGTATTGGGAACTCATACGCATATCCAGACTACAGATGACCATATTTTACCCGGTGGCACCGCTTATATTACCGATGCGGGAATGTGCGGGGCTTTTGATTCGGTATTGGGGATGAAAAAGGAGCTGGCTATCCGCCGGATGACGGAGATGCTACCCATACGTCTGCAACCCGCGGTTAATGATCTCCGGCTTAACGGGGTGCTGATAGAGATTGAGTCCACGACGGGCAGGGCGGTGCGGATTGAAAGGTTGGTTCGGATATTAGAAGATAATCGTGGGGATTAAACTCCAATTTACCTGCCAAAGAGGATCGGCTTGAGAAATTTGCCGGTCCAGGAGTTCTTACCCTGGGCGAGTTTTTCCGGTGGCCCGGCACAGACAATCCTACCGCCTTCGTCGCCACTCTCCGGTCCTAAATCTATCACCCAGTCTGCACACTTGATCACCTCCAGATTATGTTCAATCACCACCACGGTGTTCTGTTTTTCAACCAGCCGGTTCAGTACCGCCAGCAGGAGTCTTACATCCTCAGAGTGTAAGCCGGTGGTTGGTTCGTCTAAAAGGTAGAGGGTTCTGCCGGTAGCGATTTTGGCAAGTTCCCGTGCCAGTTTGATTCGTTGTGCTTCACCCCCGGAAAGGGTGGGTGCGGGCTGGCCAAGTTTGATGTAGCCCAAGCCAACATCCTTCAGCAGTTTTAATTTCCGTTCGATCATCGGCACATTGATAAAAAAGTCGTAAGCCTCGTCCACACTCATATCCAGCACATCGCTGATACTTTTCCCCTTGTATTTCACATCCAGCGTTTCCCGGTTATACCTCTTTCCTTTACAGACATCGCAGGTGACATAGACGTCGGGCAGAAAATGCATCTCCACCCGGATAATGCCGTCACCGGCACACGCTTCACACCGGCCACCCCGGACATTGAATGAAAATCTGCCCGGTTTGTAACCGCGCAGCCGAGCCTCTTTGGTGCGAGCAAAGAGTTCTCTTATCGGAGTAAATGCGTTGGTGTAGGTGGCGGGGTTGGAACGGGGGGTTCTGCCAATTGGTGACTGGTCAATATTTATTACCTTGTCAATTTTATCCAGCCCGATTATCCGGCGATGGGCACCGGGTTTCTCAAGGGAGTTATAAAAGTGTCTTGCCAGCGCCCGGTAGAGGATGTCCTGCATTAGGGTGCTTTTTCCAGAGCCGGAGACGCCGGTGATGCAGACAAACAGCCCCAGCGGGATTGACACATCGATATCCTTAAGGTTGTTCTCCCGACAGCCCTCGATAACCAGATATCCTGATCGTGGCACGCGTCTGACCGCCGGGATTTCAATTTTTTTTCTTCTGGCAAGATAGTCCCCGGTCAATGAGTTCGGACAGCGCATAATATCCCTGGGTGTTCCCTGCGCCACCACCTGCCCACCTGCGTTGCCCGCTCCCGGCCCTAAATCAATCACCCAGTCCGCTTCCCGGATCGTCTCCTCGTCATGTTCAACCACAATCACAGTGTTGCCCAGATCCCTCAAGCCTTTAAGGGTTGCCAGAAGTTTACGGTTATCCCGTTGATGCAAGCCGATTGATGGTTCATCCAGGATATAAACGACGCCGACCAGTCCGGAGCCGATCTGGGTTGCCAGCCTTACCCGCTGTGCCTCACCACCGCCCAGGCTTTCGGTGGTCCGGTCCAGTGTCAGATAGTCAAGGCCTACCGCCTGCATAAAACCGAGTCGTCGTTTTATTTCCTTGATCACCTCCCGTGCCACAGTCGCATCTCTGGGAGAGAGTTTCAACTCATCAAAAAATCGCAGCGCCTCCTTGACCGAAAACTTTGTTACCCCGGCGATATTTAACCCGGCAATTTTGACCGCAAGTGCCTCAGGTTTGAGTCTGGCACCCTGACATTTCGGGCAGGGCAAAACCGACATAAACTGCTCCACCCACTCTCGCCGGGCATCGGATTCGGTCTCTTTATAAACCCGCTCCAGGTAAGGCACCAGTCCTTCATATCTGTCCTGCCAGGAGTACTCCCACTCCTCACTTTCATATTTGAACTGCAACTCCTCATCAGTGCCGTATAAAATCACCTGCCGTGCCTTTGGTGGCAAATCCCGCCATGGCGTATCCAGACTGAACCTGTAGCGCTTGCTTAAAGCCTCAAGTTTTCCTAAAAGCCAGCCGCTTTTCTCTCTTGCTTCACCCCAGGGCAAAAGCGCACCATCAAGAATGGAGAGGGTTGGATCAGCGACAATTCGGTCCGGATCAATCTCCATCTTGGTTCCAAGACCGTGGCACTGGGAGCAGGCACCGTAAGGCGAATTGAATGAGAAAAGCCGTGGAGATATTTCTTCAAAAGAAAATCCGCAATCCGGGCAGGCGAATGCGCTGGAAAAGATCAGCTCCTCTTTATCCGGAATTGCCACATAACACAACCCCTGCCCCTCCTTCAATGCCAGTTCTATTGAGTCTGCCAGACGTTTTCTTATATCTGGCCGCACGGTTAACCGGTCAATTACCAGTTCAATATGGTGCTTCTTATATTTTTCCAGCACCGGAGCCTCTTCAATCTCATAGATTCTTTTGTCAATCCGGACCCGGATATAACCGCGACGTTTTGCCTGTGCCAGTTGTTCTCGATACTCACCCTTTCTACCCCGCACCAGCGGTGCCAGAATCGTAATGTTTGTCCCTGCCGGCAGACTCATAACACTGTCCACGATCTGGTCAGCTGTCTGGGAGCTGATCGATCTATTACACTTCGGGCAGAACGGCTTGCCGATACGGGCAAAAAGCAGGCGCAGATAGTCATAGATTTCGGTAGTGGTGCCGATGGTGGAACGGGGATTGCGCGCGCCTGTCCTTTGTTCAATTGCTATTGCCGGAGAAAGGCCGGTGATCTGATCGCAGTCCGGTTTCTCCAGCATACCGAGAAACTGCCGGGCATAAGCGGAGAGGGACTCGATATACCTTCGCTGTCCTTCGGCGTAGATCGTGTCAAACGCTAAGGAGGATTTTCCTGAACCCGAGATACCGGTGATTACCACCAGTTTATTGCGGGGAATGTCCAGATTGATATTTTTTAAATTATGCTCGCGTGCGCCCCGAATAGAGATTACCCCGTAATTATCCATGGGAAAAACAAGTATAAAACTGACTTTATGAAAAATCAAGCGTCAACAGATCTTTTTCGCTGGCTACATACTTTTCTTTTCTGTCATTGCGTTCTGCCGTAGGCAGGAAGCAATCTCTTGGTGTGTGATCCAGTTTTTCTCGCTCTCCCTCTGTCATTGCGAGGCACGCAGTGCCGAAGCAATCTATAAGCGTATGATTAGCATCACCCGCAAAGAGATTCCTTCACCGGACAAACCGGCTCGGAATGACGAAGGAAAAGAACAGATCAATTTGTAGCCGCTCGCTAAGATGTCTGTTTAAAATAAAAGCGGGGCAGAAGTTCTGCCCCGCCTGAGGTTTATCTTTGTTTACCGCTGGAGGATGAGTTTGGTGTTTGTTTGATAATCACCGGCGGTGAATCGGCAGA